>MWSB01002710.1_pt1 | contig 8773 bp, 6 predicted proteins | sample 1021961 | NCBI WGS metagenome assembly MWSB01 (sample SAMN06335817, study PRJNA374545) | mollusc metagenome | biome: marine bay; material: sediment; isolation source: gill 31 cm from animal A | host: Kuphus polythalamius | place: Philippines: Mindanao | collected 2011-09-12 | reverse complement strand
AAGCCGCTCCATAGACTTGCGATGCGAAGGACAGCGAAGTCGACCCTGGAGGGACCCAATGGCCGCCGGCAGCGTCAATCTGGTCCAGTATCTCGGACACCATATCAGCGACATCTGCGGCAACCACTACCACGACGACGCCGACGACCACTGCGCCCATTTCGTCAGCCATGTCTTGCGGTTTCGTTTCGGATTCAAATGCTTCAACGTGACCGGCAGCGGCCCGGAATCCGACGGTGCCTCGATCCGCGTGCACGAGATATTTTCGTTCTGCCCCAAGGTCGGGAACTGGCAAGATAAACCCGGCACACTGAGTTTCTGCCTGGTGTTCGTCACGGCTGCCGCAAACGTCAACCTAAAGGCCGGCATCATGATCAACCATCCGATGAAGCACATCGGCATCTACCAGAACGGCTTGATCTATCACTACTCGGACATCGCCAAGCAAGTGTTGGAACAGACACCTGAGGGGTTTGCCAACTACTACGCGGGTCGGGACATCGCCTTGTTTTACGGCACGATGCCGAATTGAGGTGGGTGTTTGCGGCCAGCGGCGTCGGGCGTGCCGCTGAAGGTGAACCGAACACGGCGCAGGCCGCCAACCGGCTCGTAGGCGGATCAGACGATGGCGTGTCGCGTCGGTGGATTCAATTTCGACACGACCCAGATCACGTTGGGTCCAAGGTGCAGCAACGCTGCCGATCAGCGCCCTTCCATCATCCGCATCAGGCGTTGAAACGCATTTTCGCTCGGCGCTTGTTGCCGCGCCTGCTGGCGTTGGCGCTCGCGTTCCCGCTCCGCTGCAGCCGCCTGGCGGGCGCGCTCCGATTCACGCACCGCGCGGGCTTGCGCCTCTGCACGTGCGTCAGCCGCCGCGCGCGCCTGCGCAACCGCATCGCCGACGCGGTTGCGCATGGCGAGCAATTCGCGGTCGTCCGGTTGTACCCGCAAACCACGATCGACGAACAGATTGGCGCGGTCGTACGACTTGCTGCGCAAGGCCCCCCAGGCCAGCGCATTGTAGCGCTGCGCGATCTTCTGCATCCCGGCTAGTGCTTCGGCGTTCTCGGTATCGATGTCGAGCACGCGCTGGTAGTAGGTATAGGCACTCGTAGCCTCAGGGATCAAGAGACGATCATCCTTGAAAGCATCGGCGGCCAGACCGAGGTTGCGCACGACACGCGGGTCGATGATGTCCGACGAAGCTTGCGTCGGAGTTGCCGCAGACAACCGGCGCGCATCCAATGAGGCAACCTGCACTTGGTTCGGCGTATCGGCGCCGTCGGTCGTTGCTACCGCCACATCGGCGTCCGCCATGTCGCCGATCTCACCGCCGTTCTTCTTCGCAATACCTGCTGCGGGCGCCGGCAGGAATTCGACGAATCCGGGGGCCGAATTCCTTTCCGATGACACCACCAGTGCAATGTTGTCGGACTCTTCTTCCGACTCAGCGGCCTGGTGGTCTGCCGACTGCACCTGGGCAACTGCCTGTTCGGTGCCTGGTTGCCCTTCCGCCTGCGCGGCAACCGGCTTGTCGCCGCCCGATTCCGGCGTGTTCGATTTCTTGCGCGCAGTAGCCTGCAACTTGGCCAGACCCCACACATCGAGGCTGCTGGTGACTTCCGCTACCCGACCGAGCAATGGTCCGGCGATATCATTGGCGACCTTCACCGCGAGTTTGCTGTCGACTTCGGCGTCAGTTCCGCTCATGCGGTCGAAACGTTCGCTTCGCAGCTCGGTGAACGAGATATGTCCCGCATCGAGACGCCACGGCGACGCGTCCGAGCCGCTGTTGAGCAAGGAAAGGCCGGTGGCGCCGAGCGGGCCGGCATCGGCCGTGCCGAGTACCCCGCCCTGCAATGCCGCAGCATCGACATACTTGTCGTGGTGCAACACCGAGGCCTCGGCCGGATTGCCGGCCTGTAATGCTGCAGCGCCCGGCGACCCCGCAGGCCCGCTGTCGTCCTTTGCGGCCACTTCAGGCGCATCGTCGGCCGCATTGATCCAGACGACCCCCACCAGCACCGCGGCAACCACGCCCGCGGCCAACGCGAGCGGCACCTTGTTTACGGCCAGCGGGGTTTGCGCACCGTCTTTCACCGTCATCGCTGCAATGCGCTTGCGACCCCGGGTCCACAACGTGTTCGCCGCGGCAACTTGTCTGCTGAGCCGAGCGTTCAGGGCAGCGGCGTATCGCGGCAGTCTCTCCTTCACGACATCCGATCCGTGCGACAGCAGTTTCCCCGGCATCTGGGCCGCGTGAAACACCGCGCGGCGAAACGCGAAGGAGCGGCGCGCGCCGTTATGACGACGCGGGGGCAGACGGCGACCGGCAGCCCGCGCGGCATTGCGTTCGTCCTCAATGCGTTCGGCGCGACGCGCCTGTTCCTCCGTCAGGAACAGCGCATTCATCTCTTCGCGCGAGTTGTCTATACGCGGCGGCGGTTGCTGGATCTTCGGCGGCGGTACCAATGCCAGTTGCGCCACCTTTTCTTCCGATACGTCGGCCGCACCTTCGAGCAGACCGGCCGCGTTGCTCAACGGCGCCAGCAGTTCACTATGCATATCCTGCACAACGGTCTGCACATCGCTTGCCTCGAGGGCATGTTTATCTTCCGAGCTGCCATGCAACAACAAACGGCTGCAGATCTTGTTCACATGGCGCGGCAGACCCTGGCTGTAGCGAAATATCTGTAGCACGGCCGGGCCGTTGAACGACGGATCGCCGCGCCAATCGGCCTGTGCCAGACGGTACTCCATGTATGACTTGGTCTCCGCCAGATCCATACGCTGCAGACGGCAGCTGGCGATCACGCGCTGCTGGAACTGCTCCATCCCCGGCACCTGCAGGACCTGTTCGAGATTCTCCTGGCCCAGCAGAAAGAGTTGCAGCACCGGTCGCGACCGCGATTGCAGGTCGGTAAGAATGCGCAAGCCCTCGAGCGAGAGATTCGACAGCTTATGCGCTTCGTCGATCATCAACAGCGCGCGGCGCTGACTGTGTTCGAGTTCGATCAGGTAGCGTTCCAGGCGATGGGTGAGCAGCGCCACGTCCATGCCTTCGGCGGGCAGACCGAATGAGTACGCCAACTTGCGCAGCAGATCGGTCGACTCCAGATCCGAAGCGACCATGCGCACGCTGACGGTCTTGGATGGGTTCAATTCGTTGATGAGGCGGTCGGCGAGCGTGGTCTTGCCCGAACCGGGCGGGCCGGTGACCACCACAACACCTTCTCCGCGCTTCAGCGCGTAACGCAGGTAGGCCCAAGCTTGTGCACAACTCCGATGAGGGAAACAGATCCCGGCGTCTGGCAAGAGCCGAAAGGGGTCATTGCTTAACCCATAAAACGCCTCGTACATGCAACTCACTCCCGTCCGTGATGGTGGCGGACATCATTGCGGCGGCCCAAAATGTCAATACCTACCGCTACTAAGCCGTTATACCTGTAAACAGTTCTAACGTATATGGCTTTCGATCTTACCTGACGCCACCCATAGCGTAGTCCGCGCTTGCGATGAAAGTTTGCGTGAAAAGCGATGTGGGTCACGTTTGTACGGTGACCGCAAATCCCATCGGTTTTTCACGCCCCGGATTCAACGCGTACAGCCCGTCTTTTGTGCCGCCAAACGGTTTCGACTCACGATAACGGAGCGGGTGGGATATACATGTGCGGGCAACCGTCGGACGTAAATTTTCGCTAAGCAGCGTTGGTCGTTTGATCCGACAATCAGCGATGTAAAAAATTGTCAGATTTAAAAGAAACGGCGAGCACGTTTGCGTTCAGGCGCAAACGTCCACGGCTAAGTACTCGGCAGCCTGCTCCCGCGTGAAGAATTCGCCGTTCTTGACGAAACCGGCAATGACCGAATGAAACACCTCTGAAACACGGCCCTCTGCGTCGCGGGCCTTTATCCAGTCGCTCGGCAGGCCGTCCAACACGTGAACCGGCGCAGGACTGCCGTCGGCGAAGCGTGATTCGACGGTCTCTCCCGTCTCGGCGTGCTGGTAGGCCGGACGGAAACCCGCATCGCAGTTATTCTTGCTGACGCCGCCGGTACCGTCGAAGCGGCGGTTTTGCTCGTGCAGGGTGCGCGGGCTGAGCGCGGAGCAAGCGGAAGAAACGTCCGGACCGTTTACCCACGCCAGGGTGTCTGATTGTCGTGTTGTCTGCTCTGTCATGGCCGTCTCCAACCGTCTCTACTCGACATGCTTGACGATTTGCGATTCTCGCTGCATCACGTATGCCAGGCGCGTATCGTGGCGCTTGGACCGGCCTTTGAACACAAGATTTTATAAATAGATTTCAAGCGCTTAATCGCTGGCTTACCCGCCCAAAACAGTCTGGGCGCAGGCCCTAGCAACCCGCAGCCGGGTCAAAAGCGTAAAGTTTTTTTGACACTAATGTGGCGGAATAGGACAAATGCTTGCCGCTGCGGCCCGGTATTGGCAGTGTTTGTCGCAAATTCGACGTCTTTCACGCGAGGTAATAATGAAAGGCTCGCGCGGGCGCGGCGCCGGCGACAACCCGGCCAACCGCTACCATGCACACGCAAAACAGGCTTTCGACGACGGCTGGCACCAGGAGTCGCCCGCACCACTGCGTACGCAGGTTGCCATCGACAGCACCCGTAAAGCGATCACCTACAATCAATCGCCGGATATTCCCTTCGATCGGTCGATCAACCCCTATCGCGGCTGCGAGCACGGTTGCATCTATTGTTATGCACGGCCGACGCATGCCTGGCTCGACCTCTCGCCCGGACTGGATTTCGAGTCGCGCCTGTTCGCCCGACCCGCGTTGCCCGAGCTGCTCAAAGCGGAACTGTCGGCCGCTAACTATCGTGCGGCGCCCATCGCCCTCGGCGCCATCACCGACGCCTATCAGCCGATCGAACGTGACTGGCTGATAAGCAGACAGGTGCTCGAAATATTGGCCGAAATGCACCACCCGACCGTCATCGTCACCAAGTCGGCATTGATCGAGCGCGACATCGATCTGCTGCAGGACATGGCCCGTCGGCAACTGGTCGAAGTGGCCGTGTCGTTGACGACACTGCAACGGCCGCTCGCGCTAACACTCGAACCGCGCGCCGCCGCGCCGCAACGCCGCCTGCAAACCATTACTCGGCTGAGTGAGGCCGGCGTGCCGGTCCGGGCAATGATCGCGCCCGTGGTACCGGTGTTGACCGAGCCCGAGATCGAAGTGCTGCTGCAGGCCGCCGCCGATGCCGGCGCAGTGACGGCCGATTACGTACTGATGCGCCTGCCACTTGAGGTTTCGCCACTGTTCCGCGCCTGGCTGGAGACCCACTATCCCGACTCGGCCGGTCATGTCATGAATCACGTACAGGAGCTGCGTGGAGGCCGCGACAACGACAGCACATTCGGCCGCCGACTGGTCGGCATCGGGGTGTACGCGGATATGATCCGTCAGCGCTTTCGACTCGCCCGCCGCAAATCGGGCCTCGACGGTGCAATCGAACTGCGATCCGACCTGTTCCGGGCGCCCTCGGTAGACGGTCAACTGAGCCTGTTCTGACCACGCGCGCGCAGCCAGCTCGACGGCGCTCGGCCATCGAACAAAAATCACTTTATTAAACAATCGCTTGTCGGAGCCGCTAATTGCCTAGGCCAACGCAGTCTGGTATGGTCTGCGGCCATTTTCTCTTGGCCCCCGACTGCCGGACGGGGAGCTGCGGGGACCAGTGCCGAGCAGAGCACGGCCCCATATCTGTACCCCTTGGCCGGGCACGTTGCCCAGCCGCAGAGTTGTTAGGAGGTGGCTTATGTCCACGACGTCCGCTTTATCACGGATCGCATTTGATATTGCGACTCCATCCGCCGAACCGCGCGCCTTCAAGGTCTACACGCAACGCGATCTCGACAAGATCGACGCCTTGAACGCCTTGTCCGAAGAAACACGTTTCGAGATGCGGGTGGTTTCGTCCGTACTGCCGTTTCGTGTGAATGCCTATGTGATCGACGAACTCATCGATTGGACCAAGGTACCGAACGACCCGCTCTATCAATTGACGTTTCCGCAACGCGACATGCTGACGCCGGACATGTACGAGCGCATGGCCGAGGCGTTGCGCGCCGAGCTGCCGCGCGAGGAACTTCAGGCACTCTCCCAAACGCTGCGGGCCGAGCTCAACCCGCATCCGGCCGGCCAGCTCGAACTCAATGTGCCGTGCGCCGACGATGGCGAGCGCCTGAACGGCCTGCAGCACAAGTACCGCGAGACGGTGTTGTTCTTCCCCAGCCAGGGACAGACGTGCCACAGCTACTGCACCTTCTGCTTCCGCTGGGCACAATTCGTCGGCGACAAGGAACTGCGCATGGCGTCGACCGAAGCCGCCAAGCTGCATGCCTACCTGAGATCACACACCGAGGTCAGCGATCTACTGATCACCGGCGGCGACCCGATGGTCATGAAGACCAAACACCTGGTCAGCTATCTCGAACCCCTGTTGCAGCCGCAGTTCTCACATATCCAGACGATCCGCATCGGTACCAAGGCGCTAACCTTCTGGCCGCATCGCTTCGTGACCGATAACGACGCCGACGAGCTGATCGATCTGTTGCGACGCCTGTCGGCGGCAGGCAAGCACGTCGCGATCATGGCGCACTACAACCATTGGAAGGAACTGAGCACCGACATCGCGCAGCAGGCCATCGCGCGACTGCGCGCCACCGGCGCCGAGATCCGCAGTCAGGGGCCGCTGCTGGCACACATTAACGACAACGCGGACGATTGGGCGACGCTGTGGCACACCCAAGTCAAGCTCGGCATCATGCCTTATTATATGTTCGTCGAGCGTGACACCGGCGCGCGCCACCACTTCGAAGTACCGTTGGCGCGTGCCTGGAACATCTATCGCGATGCCATGCAACAGGTATCAGGGTTGGGCAGAACCGCACGCGGCCCGAGCATGAGTGCCGGACCCGGCAAGGTCGAGATCCAGGGCGTTGCCGAGATCCGGGGCGAGAAGGTGTTTGTGCTGCGCTTCATCCAGGGGCGCAACCCTGATTGGGTACAGCGCCCGTTCTTCGCGCGCTACGACGAAACCGCAACCTGGCTCGACCAGCTCGAACCCGCCTTCGGTGAACAACGCTTCTTCTTCGAGGACGAATACGACGCGATGCAACAGCCGGCGTAAGCCGACTCACCGGTGCACACGAAAAAAGGGCCCGAGCGGGCCCTTTCTTGACTGTGCCACGGTATGGCTTACAGGCTTGGCTTGGGTGTATCCGCCGTTTCAACCGGCATGATCGGGTATTCGACACGCGGTTGCTCACCGGTCAGGGTACGTAGGAACACGGTGACCAGGCGCGCTTCTTCCTCGCTCAGTTCGGTACCCAGCTGCGCCGTACCCATCACCGCTACCGCCTGCTCGAGGTCCCACACCTGGCCCGAGTGGAAATACGGCGCGGTCAGCTCGATATTGCGCAGCGGCGCTGCACGGAACACGTACTCGTCGGTCGCCGTCTTGGTGACCTGGAATCGACCTTTGTCACCCGGCGGCAGAATATCGGCACCCGGCTTTTTCACCAGGCCGAACGGGTAATAGTCGTGTCCACCGAAGTTCACGCCGTTGTGGCAGGCATCGCAACCCTTGTCCATGAACAGCTTGAGGCCCTGCTTCTCCTCATCGTTCATGGCATTGTCGTTGCCTTCGAGCCAGGCATCGAAACGCGAGGCCGGCGTGATCAGCGTCGCCTCGAACGCCTCGATCGCTTTGGCCATATTGTCGAAGGTTACCGGGTCACTCTCGCCGGGAAACGCCCTGCCGAATCGCTCGACATACTCGGGCAGACTCTTGAGCGTCACCACAACGTTGTCCGGTTTGTTGGCCATCTCCACGCCAGCCTGTACCGGACCCTTCGCTTGCGCCTTGAGGTCTTCGGCACGTCCGTCCCAGAACTGTGCGGCGTTGAACACCGCGTTGAGAACCGTCGGCGCGTTACGCGGACCTTTCTGCCAACCGTGACCGACCGAGGTCGGCAGGTTATCGTCACCACCCGTTCCCAGGTTGTGACAGGTGTTGCAACTGATCACCCCGCTCGCCGACAAGCGCGGATCAAAAAACAACATACGGCCGAGTTCGATTTTCTCGCCGGTGACTGCATTGTCTTTCACCTTCGGCACCTTGTAGGGCACCGGGTCGAACATCCTGTCCGCTCGCGTTCGCAAGTCATCAGCGGCTGCTGCTACGCCTGCCATGCCGACCAGCGCCGCCACTGAAACGGCCAGAAGTTTGTTGCGCATTGGGGTTCTCCTTGTAGAACGTGTTTGCGTGCTCAACCATACCCGACGCAGGGGAGTTTTTAGACACGTTCCAGCTCACCGAACTGACCCAGGTCAACGGGAATGTCTGAAGTGCGCGTGCGGCACTTTATCCAGGTTAAGAGGGAGGTATGCGGGACACATCAGAGATCGTCGGTGGCTCTGACGTCGACGGTGAAGAAAGGCGAGCGCCTGTCTGAGTTGACTACTTACCGGCCTGGCGGCGGACGCGCAGCAACACATCGGTACCGATCAATTGCATGCCATCGGGTAGCGGCACTTTTTCCGCCAGCGCGACGGGATCGATGTCGGCATCGACCAGTTCGCCGCTGACTTCATCGTACAGATGGATATGCGCGTTCGGCTCGGAATCGAAATACACGGTGCCGCCGGGCGTGTTGACCACCGCAATCAAGCCACGACGCAAAAATGCCGCCAGCGTGTTGTACACGGTGGCGCGTGACACACCCGCTTCGCCATCCCGG
>MWSB01002708.1_pt1 | contig 8880 bp, 9 predicted proteins | sample 1021961 | NCBI WGS metagenome assembly MWSB01 (sample SAMN06335817, study PRJNA374545) | mollusc metagenome | biome: marine bay; material: sediment; isolation source: gill 31 cm from animal A | host: Kuphus polythalamius | place: Philippines: Mindanao | collected 2011-09-12 | reverse complement strand
CAATGGCTTGAGCTTGGCATCGATTGCCTCTCGAGCCCTGAATATACGCGAACGCACGGTGCCGATCGGGCAATCCATGGCTTGCGCTATCTCTTCGTACGTCAATCCCTCGAGTTCGCGCAGCGTAATCGCAGTTCGTAGATCGTCCGGCAGGTCGTCCAGGGCCTGCTGGATAGTCTTCGCGATCTCCCGCTGCAACGCCATGCGCTCAGGCGTGTCCGTTTCCTTCAGCGGCGCGCCCATATCCATCTGTTCGGCCGTATCGGCCTCGATATCTTCACCCGGCGGCCGGCGTGCCTGGGCCGCAAGGTGGTTCTTCGCGGTATTGATCGCCACCCGGTACAGCCAGGTGTAAAACGCACTGTCTCCACGAAATTTCGGCAATGCGCGATAAGCCTTTATAAAGGCTTCCTGGGTGACGTCCAGTACCTCGGCCTGATCGCGGATGTACCGCGAGATCAGATTCGCGACCTTGTGCTGGTATTTCAGCACTAGTACATCGAAAGCCTTCTTGTCACCTCGCTGAACCCGCTCCACCAGGGCCTGGTCAGCTTCACGCTCAGACGTCACGCCGATGCTTCTCCCCACAACGCGGAGCAGCACGGCGCCACCATGTCGCTATTGACCACGGCGGCCGGGCAAAGTTCTGAACACACTGTAAATTGCAGCAATACGGGCATGGATTGTTCTGCTTTTCGCCCAGACGCCAGGTTTTGCCACGCTCCACGTGACGCAACCTACCGGTAGCGATTAACCTTCGTAGGAATTAAGTTGCGGGGCGGAGGGCCCCTGCAAACCATAAACGCCGATTATGGCGGCTCACAGCGGGACCATCAATGCTATGTCTCATCCTTCTAACCTGAGCTTTGACGTTCTCATCATCGGCAGCGGCGCTGCCGGACTCAGCCTGGCCCTGCGCCTGCCGAGCGGCGTCAAGACCGGCCTGGTCGCCAAACGCGACCTGGAGGAAGGCAACACGCTGTACGCCCAGGGAGGGATCTCGGCGGTTCTCGACGCCAGGGACTCGGTCGATTCGCACGTGCAAGACACCCTGGACGCCGGCGCTGGGCTTTGCGACGAAGAGATCGTGCGGCTGGTGGTCGAGCACGGCCCGGACAACATCCGTTGGCTGTTCGATGAAGGCGTGGAGTTTACGCGCACGCCGGCCACCGGCAACTCCGGCTACCACCTGACACGTGAGGGCGGGCACAGTCACCGCCGCGTGGTGCACGCGGCCGACGCCACCGGCCACGCCGTCGAATCCACCCTCGTCCGCCAGCTCGACTCACATCCGAACGTCGGCGTATTCGAACACCATATCGCAGTCGACCTGGTCGCTGCCGAGCACCGCGACGGTCGCCGGGTGCAACGACGCTGTCATGGCGCCTACCTTTTGAACATCAAGACCGACGAGGTGGTCGCCGTGTCTGCCCGCTGCGTCGTGCTGGCGACCGGCGGGGCCAGCAAGGTCTATCTTTACACCAGCAATCCGGACGTAGCGACCGGAGACGGCATCGCCATGGCGTGGCGCGCCGGCTGTCGCGTCGCCAACATGGAGTTCATCCAGTTCCACCCCACCTGCCTGTATCACCCCGCCGCGAAGTCTTTCCTGATCAGCGAGGCGGTGCGCGGCGAAGGCGGCCGGCTGTTGCTGCCCGACGGCACACGCTTCATGGAACGATTCGACGAGCGCGCCGAACTGGCGCCACGCGACATCGTCGCCCGCGCAATCGACCACGAGATGAAGCGCCTCGGTATCGACTGCGTCTACCTCGACATCAGCCACAAGCCGGCCGACGAGATCGAACGCCTGTTCCCGACGATCCACCACCGTTGTCTGGAACTCGGTTTCGACATGCGCAAGGACCCCTTGCCGGTCGTACCGGCCGCCCATTACACCTGCGGCGGAGTCAAGACCGACAGGCTGGCACGCACCGATCTCAACGGGCTGTACGCGATCGGCGAGACCGCCTATACCGGCCTGCACGGGGCCAACCGCATGGCGAGCAACTCCCTGCTCGAATGCCTGGTGTTCAGCGAGGTGGCGCTGGCAGACATCCTGAAGGAACTGGCACGCAGTGACGTGCCGTCGCACGTGCTGGCGCCCTGGGACGAAAGCCGGGTAACCAACTCGGATGAAGAGGTGGTGGTTTCCCACAACTGGGACGAGCTGCGACGCTTCATGTGGGACTACGTCGGTATCGTACGCAGTAACAAGAGACTGGAGCGCGCACGCCGCCGGGTCAACCTGCTACGCCACGAAATCAACGAATACTACGGCAACTTCCGGGTCGGCAACGACCTACTCGAACTGCGCAACCTGGTGGAAGTCGCTGACCTGATCATCAAGTCGGCCCAGCGCCGCCGCGAGAGCCGCGGGCTACATTACAACATCGACTTCCCCGACCGCGACGAGAACCAGGCCTCGCCGACCGTACTGATTCCCGACAACTACACGCCGCGCAGACCGGACGACTAGGCGGATTCCCGACCGGGCCCTTCGGGGACGACACCGATGGCACGCGCGGCAATCAGCATCCGGCGCAGCTCCCAGTGCTGGGTTTCGCCAAGCACTTTGCCGGGTACGAATAGCGGCCGGCGGCCACCCCGCTCGTCCACCAGGATCGCCGTGACCAGCCAGGGCCGGATCACACCCAGTTGCAGGCTGACGACGCTCAACCATTCGGTGCCCGCCGCCGACACCTGTAGGTGCCTGTCGGCGTCGAGCCGCAGCGCCGATGGCGTGCGACGACGATAGTGCCACCAACTGCTCACGCCGATTGCCGACACCGCAATTGCCGTCGCAAAGCGCGGGCCCCAGGTAATCGGCATGAGCATGACGAATAGGGCGATCAGCGCGATGATGCCGTGCACCGATCGGTGCCAACGGGGATGGGCGGGCAGATGAACCACGGACATGCGATCTCCTTATCGCAAAGTGCGCCTAGGGCGTGCGTCAAGTGTGCTGTTTCGGTGCCTGCTGCGCGGCGCTGAACAGCCGGAAGAAATTGTCGCCGGACAAGTCCGCAATCTCGTTGACATCCATGCCGCGCAGCTCGGCGATCTTCTGCGCCACGTTCTCGACAAAGCGCGGCTCATTGGGTTTGCCGCGGTGTGGCACCGGCGCGAGATACGGCGAATCGGTCTCGATCAATAGGCGGTCGAGCGGTACCTGGGCGGCGACCTCGCGCAGCTCCTCGGCATTCTTGAACGTCACGATGCCCGAAAAAGAGATGTAGAAATTCAGGTCCAGCGCCGCCTTGGCCATCTCCCACGTCTCGGTGAAACAGTGCATGACGCCGCCGACGTCCCGGGCCTGCTCCTCGCGCAGGATGGCGATCGTATCCTCGCGTGCGTCGCGCGTGTGGATGATCAACGGCTTGCGCGCCTCGCGTGCCGCCCGGATATGTGTGCGGAACCGCTCACGCTGCCAGTCCAGATCACCTTCCGTGCGGAAATAGTCCAGACCGGTCTCACCGATCGCGACATTCTTCGGATGCCTGGCCAACGCGACCAGCTCGTCGACAGCCGGTTCGCGCCGGTCAAAATCGTTCGGGTGAACGCCGACCGAGACCGAGACATCATCGTATTCCTCGACCAGTGACAACATCGCCGGATACGACTCGAGATCGATCGACACGCACAACATATGCGACACGCCCGCCTGGCGGGTGCTATGAATCAGTTCGGAAAAGTCGCCGTCATACGGCGCGAGGTCCACCCGGTCGAGGTGGCAGTGTGAGTCAACCAGCATTACAAGGCGTTACATCGTGTGCGTGGGCTTGTCCGATTGTAACGCACCTGCGAGATAACCTTCGATCTTGTTGCGGGCCATGCCGCCGTCCTGGTCGCTGAACTGCACACCGATGCCGGCCGCACGGTTACCTTCCGCACCGACCGGCGTGATCCAGATGATCCGGCCGGCCACCGGCAGGCGCTCGGCCTCTTCCATCAGGCTCAGCAGCATGAATACCTCGTCACCAATGTTGTACTTCTTGGTGGTCGGGATGAACAATCCGCCGTTCTTGACGAATTGCATGTAAGCCGCATACAGCGCATTTTTATCTTTGATCGTCAGTGACAAAATTCCCTGACGTGCGCGCGGTAGATTCGGCACCGACATGTCATTGGCCTCCAGGACGCGTTATCTGCAGCCAGCGGTTTACCAGGTGTTCCAGCTGCATCTGCTCGTTCAAATTGTTCGACGCGGCGCGCTCGAGCGCCAGCAGGTCGTCGTTAAACCCGAACAATAATCCCAAGTCGATGCCCTGACAAAGGCTTTGCAGTTGACGGTGCAGCGCCGGATGAAACAAACGGATGCCTTCCGACCCCATGCCCAGGCAAATCAGATCGCTGATACAACGCTTAAGACTATCGATCAACAGGGTTAGCGGCCGTTTTTGCCAATCTTCAACGATTTGCAGGGGATGGCTTTTGCGTGCCCGCAGCGCGGCGAGCTCGCCGCACAGCTGCTCGCCCTGCCCCAGCCAGTCTTCTTCGGCGGCCTGCAGGGCCCGAACGGGCGCACCACCGCTGATGGCGAGCAATCCGTCGACCGCGCCGGAATCGAGCCGCTCACCAAGCCACGCCGCCGCCATGGCGGCATCCGGCGTGCGAAACGCCAGGGTCTGGCAACGGCTGCGGATCGTCGCCGGCAGGCGGTGCGGCGACGAGCTGACCAGGATCAGCAGCGATCGCGACACCGGCTCTTCCAGCGTTTTCAGCAGCGCATTGGCCGCGGCGCGGTTCATCGCCTCGGCCGGATCGATCGTAAACACCCGGTAACCGCCGTCCTGGGCCGCCAAAACACTCTTCGACGACAACTCGCGGATCGCACCAATCTTGATCATCTTTCCCGTTTCTTCCGGGGCAATCAGGTGCTGATCGGGATGACTGTTCGCGCTCGCCTGGCGACATGCCGAACACCGCCCGCAGGCGTCGCCTTTGCTATCCGGTTCCGTACATACCAGGGCATTGCCCAAACGCCTGGCGAACGCCGCTTTGCCCAACCCGGCAGCGCCAGACAGCAAAATGGCGTGCGGTAGTCGCCCGTTGCGGCGCGCGGTTGCCAGCTGCTGCCATTGGACGTCGTGCCAGGGAAACACTTGCGCGCTCGTCATGAAGCCAGATCTGCGAAGAACGTGTCGATTACCGACGCGATCTGATCGGTCACGACCGCCAACGGTTGCGAGGCGTCGATAACCCGGAACCGCTGCGGCTGGTCTGCGGCCATCGCCAGATAGCCTTGCCGGACGCGTTCGAAAAACGCCAGCGCCTGGCTCTCGAACCGATCCGGCACCGATCGCTTGCCCGCCCTTTCGAGACCGACCTCGACCGGCAGGTCCATCAGGATCGTCAGGTCTGGACGGCGCTCGCCCTGCACCCAGTTCTCGAGTGCCGTGATCCGCTGCAGATCGATACCGCGCCCGTAGCCCTGGTACGCATAGGTCGCGTCGGTGAAACGATCGCATAGCACCCAGGTACCCGCCGCCAGTGCCGGTTCGATCTTGGCGTGCAGATGTTCGGCGCGCGCGGCAAACATCAGCAGCAATTCGGTATCGTCGGCCATCCCCTCGTGGCGGTGACCCAGCAACAGATTGCGCAGGTCCTCACCGAGCGGCGTTCCGCCCGGCTCGCGCGTCACCAACAGCCCATGGCCGCGGTCGCGAATCTTCTGTTCGATCAGACCGAGACAGGTCGTCTTGCCAGCGCCCTCGACGCCTTCCACCGTGATGAACAAGGCATCGTCACTCATCGTTTCAATTGGTATTTACGGACCGCCGCATTGTGCGCCCGCAGCGTCGCCGAGAACACATGGCTACCGTCGCCCTTGGAGACAAAATACAGGTCCTTGCCGTCGGCCGGATTGACGGCCGCGCGTAGGGCACCGCGGCCCGGCATGCAGATCGGCGTCGGTGGCAGACCGGCGCGAACATAAGTGTTGTACGGCGTATCCTGCTTCAGATCGCGGCGACGCAGATTGCCGTCGAAACTCTCTCCGATGCCGTAGATCACCGTCGGATCCGTCTGCAACAGCATTCCCTTGTGCAGTCGTCGCGTAAATACCCCGGCGATCTGGGCGCGTTCACTCGCCTGGCCGGTTTCCTTCTCCACGATCGAGGCCAGGATCAACGCGTCATACGGTCTCTGCAGCGGGATGCCCTCGGCCCGTTCGGCCCAGGCAGCCTCGAGTTCCCGGTCCATCTTGCGCTGGGCACGTTGCAGGAACTCCAGGTCGGTCATTCCCCGGTTGAAGTGATAGGTGTCGGGAAAGAACCGGCCCTCGGGATGCTCACCGGGCAGCCCGAGCTTTTCCATCAGGGCCGCATCATCGACCTCATCGAGGGTATGCCTGAGGGCCTCGTGACCGGCCACGGCGGCACGCACCTGGCGGATGTTCCAGCCCTCGAGCAATGTCAGCGTGTAGTCGACCGCCGCGCCTGAGACGAACAGCGCCAACAGGGCATCCGGCACCAAATCGCCGGTCAGGCGGTATTCGCCGGCGCGGATCCGCTTCGCCTGTCCGGTATAGCGCCCGTACCACTGCAGATACATGCCGTTCTGGATATATCCCGCCTCTTCAAGATCCTTGGCGATCGTGGCCAGCGATGCACCTCGGCGCACCTCGTAGATCACGCTGCCGTCCGCAATCGCCAATGGTGTCGAACGGAAGCTGTCGTATTCCATCCAGGCCCAGCCACCGCCGATGCTGACGACCAGAACCAGCAGTCCCAACAGTCTACTCAAACCCGCCCCTCCGATGGCGCTTGGCAACGCCGCCTGACTTCATTGATCACCGCATGTTCTGCGACCGTAGACGCAAAGGTGGCATCGCCGACGCGCACAGCGCGAACCGCGCCGATCAACGAATTGGTGAAATACACCGCGTCGGCCCGCTCGACGTCGGCCATGGTCACCAGGCCGATTCGAATGACGATGTCCAGGCGCTTCGCGGTGGCGATGACCAACTGCCGCACCACGCCGTCGATGCCGGCGCCAGCGATCTCCGGCGTCACCAAGCATCCGTCGGACTGCAGAAACAGGTTCGACATGGTGCCACAAACCACGCGCCCATCCTGCCCGAGCATCAACCCCTCTTGGAACTGCCGGTGGTCCCACTCGCTTCTCGCGATGACCTGATCGAGACGGTTCAGGTGCTTGATCCCGGCAAGCACCGGGTTCTCGCTTAGCCGATGATCACAAATGCGAACCGTCCAGTCGACCGGTGCTGCGGCATAAGGCCATGAAGTGAGGCTGACAACACGTTGCGGTGTGAGTGGATGGGGCCGCGCGTAACCGCGCCGCGAGCGGCCGGCGGTCCAATAGACTTTCAACACTGCACGCTGCTGCCCACCTGCCAGTTGCAAGGCATCGGCGCGCAGAACGTCGATATCCGGACGAGGAAGATTTAGACGGTCACAACCAAGCAGCAAGCGCCGCATGTGTGCGTCCCACAGACAGGGACTACCGTCGACGACAGCGATGGTCTCGAACAGACCATCGCCAAACTGAAAGGCGCGTTCGCTGAGCCACTCGGCAACAAGCGGTTGGCCGTCTACCAAAACCGCATCAACCATCGAACACCGATCCCGTCAGCACCGGGACGTAGGATCAGTCGCTGAACTTGCGGAACACCAGGGTACCGTTGGTACCACCGAAGCCGAACGAGTTCGAGATCGCGACATCGAGCTTCGCTTCGCGCGCCGTATGCGGCACGTAATCGAGATCGCACTGCTCATCGGGATTGTCGAGATTGATCGTCGGCGGCATCACCTGGTCACGCAGCGCAAGCACCGTGAACAGTGCCTCAGCGCCGCCGGCAGCACCCAACATGTGACCGGTCATCGACTTGGTGGAACTGACGGCCAGCTTCTTCGCATGGTCGCCAAACGCCAGTTTGACTGCCATGGTTTCTGCGACGTCGCCGGCCGGGGTCGAGGTGCCATGGGCGTTGATGTAATCGACCTGGTCCAGGTTCAGACCGGCATCGTCCAGTGCCAAACGCATGCAATCCGCGGCGCCCTCACCACCCGGGGACGGTGACGTCATATGGAAGGCGTCGGAGTTCATCGCCGATCCGGCGAGTTCTGCATAAATACGCGCACCGCGGGCCTTTGCGTGCTCAAGCTCTTCGAGCATCAACACACCGGCACCATCACTCAACACGAAACCATCACGATCTTTGTCCCACGGACGGCTCGCCGCCTGCGGATCTTCGTTGCGTGTCGACAACGCACGCGCCGCGGCGAATCCGCCCAATCCGGTCGGCGATGTAGCCATCTCGGCGCCACCGGCCACCATCATGTCGACCGTGCCGTATTGGATCATGCGCATGGCGTCGCCGATGTTGTGCGCGCCCGTGCTACAGGCCGAAACGATCGAGTAGTTCGGACCTTTCAGGCCATACATGATCGACAGGTTGCCGGCGACCATGTTGATGATGTTCGACGGCACGAAGAACGGCGAGATCTTGCGCGGTCCACCCTTGAGGTAGGCGCCGTAGCCGGTTTCGATACCGGTCACGCCACCGATGCCCGAACCGATCGCGACGCCGATGCGCTTGGCATTGTCGTCGGTGATCTCGATACCGCTGTCTTTAATCGCTTGAACACCGGCAGCAATCCCGTAGTGAATGAAGGCGTCCATCTTCTTCGCCTCTTTTTTCGGGATGTACTGCTCCACATCAAAGCCGTATATCGGTCCGCCGAAACGTACGCTGAACGGTTCGATGTCGAAATGCGTGATTGGTTGAATACCACTTTTGCCGGCGAGAATGCTTTCCCAACCGCTGGCAACATCCAGCCCCACTGGCGCGACCAGGCCAAGACCTGTTACCACAACCCTTCTTTCTGACATCTGGGTGAACCCCTATCGGCAGCT
>MWSB01000011.1_pt1 | contig 9180 bp, 11 predicted proteins | sample 1021961 | NCBI WGS metagenome assembly MWSB01 (sample SAMN06335817, study PRJNA374545) | mollusc metagenome | biome: marine bay; material: sediment; isolation source: gill 31 cm from animal A | host: Kuphus polythalamius | place: Philippines: Mindanao | collected 2011-09-12 | reverse complement strand
TAGCCAGTGGTTGGCGAAGTGGTTCTGTCGCATGCCGTGGAACCGCACGCGCTCGCCGACATTTGGTTATTGAAAGCGCGGGTGTCGCAGGTGCCGGTCAAAAAGTAGGGGGTATGCGGTCGGCTGCTGGAAGGCTCCGTTTCAACTGAAGTGAGAACCATGCCTGCTCGTGCGTATAGGCGCGAGGTCGGTAATTGGTGGGCCCACCTGGACTCGAACCAGGGACCAAGGGATTATGAGTTAGCTGCAACGGCTATTTGCTCGTCTATGCCTATCTAAATGTAAGCAAGTACAAGTATATAAAACAAATGCTTATGTCTATTTTCCCCTAAATTGGTCGTTGCCCAGCTAAACCTGTGCCGCTTACACTGCTGCTTACACGGCAGTCTAAGGCCAATCTAGCGGGTGACCAATGCCAGTCCTCGACAAGCTGACAAAACAGAAAATCGAAATGCTTCCCACTCCCATCAAGGGGCAAGAATTTCACTGGTACGCAGACCCGAAAGGGTTCGCTGTCCGGGTAACTGCCAGCGGAGCAAAAAGTTTCATTGTCCAAGGGCGGGTGAGCGGTAAAACCTGTCGGTACACGATTGGGCCATGCAGCCTCCTTGATCCAAGGGAGGCGCAAAGACGGGCACGGGATCGCTTAGGAGAGATGTACGACGGGGTGAACCCACAGGTCGAGCGCAAGCGCCGACAGGTGCGAGGGGTCACGCTGCGGGATGTGATGCTCGACTACGTCAAGAACAAGCGTACGAAACATGGTCCGTTGCGGCCGAGCAGCAAAGCCGACCTAGAAAAATGCGTCACGAAGCATTTCGCGGATTGGGCGGACAAGGCGATAACCACGGTCACGCGCGAGGCGTGCATCAAACGATTCCGCGAAATATCGGAGACTGCTCCAATTACCGCGAATCAGGTGTTTCGCAACTTGCGAGCGCTTTGCAATTGGGCGAGAGAGACGAATATTGCGCCGGACGGCAGCTATCCGGTCTTGCCCATTAATCCTGTGGTCCAGGCGGTCAAGAGCAAAGGCATTGTGTGGAACAACGAGAAGGCGCGAGAAGAATTCATCCCGCTGACCAAAATTGGAGCGGTTTGGAACATGTTGACCGAGCGTACCGACGCGGAGCAGTACCTGAGGCAGGATGTGACTGCCGCTCATCTAGTTATGTTTCTGATCCTGACCGGTGCGCGTATCGGTGAAGCATCGGCGTTGCGGTGGTCGAATGTGCGCCTTGATGATGACGTGCCGAGTTTCAAGTTCGAGGAAACGAAGAATCACAATGTGGTGACCGTTCCGTTGAGTGACCAGTTGCGATCGATATTGGAAGATCGGCTAGCCGACCGCCGCAAAGGGGAAGAACACGTTTTTCCGTCGCGCGCTGGTACGAAGGTTCCCCACATGAGGGATGCGCGCGGCACGATGGAGCGAGTTAGCGGCATTGCGGGTCTTCACCTTCACAACCATGATCTGCGACGGACGTTCCTGGCGATCTCAATCGAATGTAGTGTCGAACTTTGGAAGGCAGAGATTCTGACGAATCACCTGCCAGCAACCGTGACGTTGAAGCACTACACTCAGACACGCGATCTTCGGTATTTGAAACCAGAGGTTCAGCGAATCGCGGATTGGATTACAGATCAAGCGCGAGCGTCGCTTGACATGAAAAAGCAGAACCAGATAGTCTGAAAAGACCAGATCGCCTGACGCGCAGTTGCGTGTCCTGAATAGTCTGCACCAGCAGGCCGGCAAGAACGTTCATCGTTATGCCGGCCTTTTTGTTTTCGGCTGACGGTGCAAACTGATAGGGGTTACATCATGCAACACGTTGTTTATACCGAGTCCGAAGTTGAGGACATGCTGAAGCTGCCGCGGGGTAGGATCAAGAGTTGGAGGCGATACGAATATGGGCCGCCCTGGATCCAACTTGGGTGTGTCCGTCGATATACCTGGCAACAGGTGCAAGACTTTCTGGATGAGAACCGCTTCACGTGGGGCTAAGCCGTCACGAGAAAGACGACAAACAACTTATCAAACATGTACGCACTTAGTTTGCTACAGTTGCTTTAACAAATTGCTTCGCTTTCCAGTTCAAAGCGTGATGCTTTTCCCGGCCTCGGCCGGTTGAATTGGTAACGAGAAGCTGCATGGGCAGCGGCGGGTATTGGGTATCTGGAAACAGGTGCCGATACCTACCGACTGCCCATTTTCGTTTTGCGCAGTCGGTAGGTGGCTTCGGAGATCACCGCTATGACCGACTTCAGCAACCTCAAGCCTACAGATCGCTTAGATCGCCACAAAGCTGCCGAATACATCGGCAGTACCTATAACACGCTCACCGTCTGGGCGAGTCAGAAAAAAGGTCCCTCCTTCTACAAGACCGGAAAGAAGTGCCTCTACAAGGTCACGGACCTCGATGCCTTCATGGAATCGCGACGCGTTTCGTTCGAACAGGTTCCACTGTAGACCTTGTTCTCAACGGCGAAAGTAGATTTGCGTTGCGACGTTACTCGCGCACGAGTTGCGACATGTACCCGCGGTGCAAGCCCCATCAAGAAAAAACCCAGTTGACGGACCGGGTTCAAAGGAAGGTTTTTATGAAACACACACCAAGTTTAGGGCAGAGCGCGTCTGCCATGTTCGATGATTTGCCAGCCGATCTGGTTGAAGATCTAAATGACCCTGAATGTGCAGACTGGTATATCGCAAAACGAGCTTGTGAACATGGGTTGGACCCGCACGCTTTAATCAGCAGGCGCCACGCGCGAACTCTCTGTGTGCAGGCACAGGCTGCGCAAACCTGGGCTCAATACCCAAGCGGCGGCACAGCAGAGATCGTCGCGCCAGCCTCAGCTACAGGTTCCCACATGCAGTGGCCACCCGGTCGAGCGGGGGTGATAGCGAGGTATATATTCGACACCAGCTACTCTCCGGTAAAAGAAGTGGCGATCACCGCGACGCTTGGTCTGTTGGCGGGGGTATGCGGTCGTGGTTATCGGACCTATACAGGAAAAGACCTAGCGCTATACATCATCCTTGTAGCCAAAAGCGGTATCGGTAAAGACAGTACCCACGAAGGCATTCCAATGATGTTAAATCTGACTAACAATCCGCTCGCATCGAGCTTTGTTCGTGCCCAAGACTTTGCCAGCGGCGAAGCTCTGCATAAAGTATTGCTCGATGCGCCAGGGTTCCTCGCGCTACAAGGCGAGTTTGGCCGAAAACTCAAACGCATGTCGAACCCAACCGATACGCCTATGCAGAACTTCCGAACCATAATGACCAACGCATATGGCAAACAGTTCTTGGAGGGCAAGTCTTACAGCAATGCTGAAAAAGACTTGATCGGCGTATCTTTTCCAGCGCTTTCGTTCCTTGGGGAAACGACACCGTCAACATTCTTAGAATGTCTAACGCCCGACATGATGGCGGACGGATTTCTTTCCCGGTTCCTCTGTGTGACGTACGAAGGCGGAAGACCTCAACCCAATCGTAATCGTGGCGATGCTATTTTTGACAAAGGCGACCTCAACGTATGGAAGGAACTTGTCGCGAATATGGTGCCCCATCAAACCGTAGTCAATGTTGCTACTCCTTGTATTGCCCGGCCGGATGCGGACGCACAGGAGAAACTGGAGCGGTTCGAGCACGATTGTATCGAAGACCTCAACGCAACTGACGACGAGTCGGAGCGGCAGGTATGGAGTCGTGCTCATCTCAAGGCGCTGAAGGTGGCTTCTCTGCTGGCAGTGATCGATTGCCCGTCGAATCCGGTGGTTCGAATAGAGCACGTGGATTGGGCGCTGAGTTTGGTTCTTATGGACGTTCAGGTATTCAAGTCGCGTAAGGAGAGCGGCGACATTGGTGTGAACGACGACGCGCGCGAGCTCAAGTTGCTCGCTTTCATAAAGGAGTATCTTGAGCGAGGTGCGTCACCAAGCTATGGAATCTCAAAGGCGATGCAGGAGACCGGTATTGTTCCGCGGAAATATCTGCAGATGCGAAGCGCGTCACTTCCAGTTTTTGCTAACCACAAACTGGGAGGGCGGAGATCACTAGATAATGCTTTGATTGGACTAATCAACAACGGGCACATCGTTGAGGTTTCCAAAAATAAGCTGGCTGACGAGTATAACTTCCACGGGAAAGCATATTACGTTGTGAGCTTGTCTTAGAATGAACGATCTGCACTTTTAAAGTAAAGAACGACTTCTTAACGGTGACCACATTGGAATTCCTGCGAAAACAACAACATAGGCTTAAAGTTAATAAATTAAGAAATTAATATACCCACTGTTGAATATCTACTATTAGGTTAATTAGGCTAAGTGTGGGGACCTATTAATTTCTTAAAGCCTTACTGTGCGTACATCAGTTCGGTCGATTGGCACCCGTGAACCGTCGCCAGCGGTAAAGCTCGCAACTTGCGTTGTTCAGGTTCCAGCCGTTCGCTTCAGCGACCGCCCGCAGCTCACTTGCTGTGGTTACCGGGTTGGCGTCCAGGTATTCCCAGATTGCAGCGCAGCGCCCACCTGCGCGGGGGCGTTTAATGCCGTGGCGAGCGGCGACAGGCGGCGGCGTGGGCAGCGATCGGGGGTTTGGGGTTGCTGGGGTATTGGCAACGGCTTTCGCGTTGTCTGCGCGGCGCTGCGCCCGCCAGCTGAATCGTACATTGTCAGCCTCTTTGTGCACGGTGATCACGACGTGGTCAGCCGGTACGCCAGCGGCTACGGCAGCGCGCTTCGCATTGGAGCGCTTCGTATATGTCTTTTCGGTCATGTTCGTTCCGCGTCCGTTGATGATGGACTAAAGCTAGGACGTATTCGGAGCACAGTGCAACGACAAATCAGATGTTCGATTTACTTATGAAAACTAGAGCCAGTTATTGCTGTTTATTTGTTTTCGAGCGTGAAGCATTTGTTTTGTTTGTAGATGTTTTTTGTTTACTCGTAGCATGTAAGCCATGCGTAACAAAACGCATCTATATTCAAGGAGCACATGCCATGCCTGCAATCGATACTAGGGTTTCACCAGCACTTCAATCATTCAACATTGAGAAGCTTGAAGGCTTCGATGACACCACCAAGCCATACCTCGGCCCAGTCATGGAAGTGTTGGACGACGCCTACATCACCATCGGCAAGCTTCACGCCGCACGTGACGCGTCAAAGAAGAACTCGGCATGGACGGAAACGCAACAAATACTCAACGTCGCCGACGCCGCTTCGAAACAGGAGAAGCGCTTGACCGGCAAGTTCGATCAGGTGTCAAACAATCTTGGTCAGCAGATCAAGGCGCTCGAAGACATGCTCGCGGGTCCACTGGCGCAGAAGGGAAGTGCAGGTAGCTTGAACGCCGAAATTCGCGCATACGCGAAGAATCTCAGCACTAGCGATCGTCAGAAGCTTCTAACCAATGCGCTTGAACAAAGCGATATAACGACGTTGACCGCTGTACTAGGTGGTCCGTCGTATCTGTCAGGGTTGATGGATAGTGAGGTTGCTTATTTCACGCGGAGATACAACGAACTTCAGAATCCAGAAGCGACGCAACGCCTGAAAGCTCTGCGCGGTGCCAGAGACTACATCTACAAGTTTGGCGGCTTGATCTTCGGCGAGATTACGAAGGCAGTAGGTGCGGACTGGGCGAAGGTCCAGCAGCTTCGTGAAGGGAACGACAAGGCTGCTGCCGCGCTGAAATTCGATTGATTCACCAAAGATCTGATCAAGGAGACTGCTATGACGGACATAGTTCAACCTGAGTGGATAAACGGCTTCAAGCCGGACTACTCCTCAGGAAACCCACAGGGGAATCCGCACTGGAAAAAAGGGATGAAGTCGCCCAACCCAGCAGGTAGACCCAAGGGCATCGTGGACAAGCGCATGCGCGTTTCTCAAGCGCTGGTTGACGATGCGCCGAAGATTGCACGTGTGGTCATCGACGCGGCGCTTGAAGGTGATATCCAAGCGGCTAGTTTGGTGCTTTCTCGTGTAGCGCCAGCTTTGCGAGCCCAGACCGAGCTGGTGCAATTTGACTTCGACGCAACCGCGCCAATTGCCCAGCAGGTCGAGCAGGTATTGCAGGGAATTGCGGAAGGTAGGGTACCCACGGACGTTGGCAAACAAATCATCGAAGCAATTGGATCGCTCAGTGCCGTTCGTATGACAGACGAGCTTGAGCGCCGGTTGGAAGCGTTGGAGGAAAAGCAAGTATGAGCATCATCAAAAATGCAGAGCGAAAGAATATGGTTTGTGCCCACGAAGCAGAGCCGGAAGATGTGATGATAAGAATTCGCAGGGGTGATTCTCCTGACGAGTACCGATTCGCCTACGACTACAACGATGTGATTCGCGAACTGGTTGAGGAGTTGGATCATATGCCAGCTCATACGGTCATTGAGGCGGCTCCCGTGACACTCGAAGAGTTCGTCAGAACAAAGTGGAAGATGACAGTGCCGGAGTTCGTGAACAGTTGTGCACCGCCATCCCGCGATGAATTCTTGGATGACATGAAGCTGATAGTGCAGGCATGCGCGAGGGCTATCAGGAACAGTGATGACCCGGACGAGCGGTTGCTAGCAGGCGAGATGCTTTTGCGTGTGGGGGCAGCGATATGAGTAACGGCGATGATCTTGAACCCGGAGTAACGTTTGCCTACGGTCGTTTTTGGCGGAATGAAGGGTTCGAGGGCAAGATTGACCTCAGCCCTAAGCCTGACGACCTGAAGCAGATCGCGCTGCGCATGGCAGAGCGGCACGAAAAGGCTGAGAGGTTGTACCGAGAGAGTCTAGAGCAGGACGATGGTGACCACACGTGAGCACGGGCAATGCCAGGGCGATGCTCAACCGCGTGCAAAAGCTTGAGCGGTCCGAAGTGCCAAAGATTCTGAACCTGATCGGTTCGATGGAGGCATACGAAGCATCCATTGAAGCTGGCATTGCTGATGGTATCTATGACCGGCGTGACATGCGCCTTGTGGTCAACGCCGTCCGTCGCTGGCTGGATAATCCGATCGAGTAGTGGAGACAGCCCTGTGCCGCTTTTCAATCGTCGGCGGTGCATCGGTGCTCGGAGTCGAGAAAACCGAGCCGTGCTAAAGGCAACCGTCGCACGTTAATCAAACGGGGTCAGCAGAGGGAAGGGGCGCTCCGGTCTTCCTGCCACTGCCTTCAACGGGTGCATGGGCACCCGCTGTCGTTTGCATGACGATGCGGAGAGATGAGGTCGGGTTCTATCTAGGAGATCACACTTTTTTGGTTATTCAGTATGCTGAGTATTTTTGGGTAGTCTTCCCTCGTGGAAATTGGAATAGCACCTAAGTCCTTGACCATATGCACAGTGCCTTCGCTATTCAGCTTCAATGGATTTCCTTCACCATGGGGGACTACCGCGAAGAGCGGACGATTTTGGCCTACGCAGAATTTCGCCTGCGTTAACGATCCACTTTTTATTTTAGCTTCAACGATGATTGACCCGGCAGACAATCCAACCTGGATTCGATTTCTTGGAACAAAGTTTTCTTTTTTCGGAGGGACCCCGACCGGATGCTCGGAGATCCATGCGCCGCCCATCTCTAAAATATTGAATCCAAGTTCAGCGTTTCTTGCTGGGTTCGGTTTGTCTAATCCGCCAGCCAATACCGCTATGGTTTTGCCTTTCGCTTCTAAGGTGCCTTGGTGAGCTGCAGCATCGATTCCAAGAGCAAGCCCACTTACTACAACCCAATCATTCTCTGCCATGAACTTGCCAATTCTGCGGGCAATTTCCTTTCCAGCATCTGTTGCTTCTCTAGCTCCGACAATCGCAACTCCGGGCAGACTAGAGAGAATCTGCTTATTGCCACGAACGAATAAAATTGGTGGCGCGTCCTTGATGACTTTTAAGTATTTTGGATAGATGGGGTCGTTGATGCAAAACATGGAAACATCAACCGCGATATTCTTGTCATGAAATTCTCTAGCCTTTTCCCAATCATTTCCGGTAAGGGTCAATAGCGAAGGAGAATGACGTTCCAGCAGTGAATTGGCATCAACGTGATTAAAATTGCGAAATTCATCGTCCTCAATGGGTTCGCGGAGCAGAGACGCAATCCTGTTCGATGGAACACGGGCTCTCATTAGAGCGAGCGTGAGGACCTGGAAAAACTCGTTCAACTGCATGTCACTGGTCCATATAGGTCTGACCAAGCGCTATCATGGCTACGCGATGTGCTCCGGCATCGAGCAGCAACTGTTTGCACGCATGCAGGCTGCTACCTGTAGTCGTCACATCGTCGAATAGGAAGACGGTCTCCCCCAAAACTGCTGACTCATCGGTCACTTTTATTGAGTCAATATGGAGCTGCTGGTTGCGAGGGCCACCAGTTGCTGCCTTCGGTACGTCATACACGCGGCGGAGCAGATTTTCAGAGTTGCTGAAATGGAAGTTCTTGCTAACAGCGTCGGCGAGTGCCACCAGGCTAGGAGAGACGTTGTTATGAGTGTGTGACGGTACGATGCAGAACAAGTTCGGACCTGAATCTGCAAGGCGCGCTATGCCTTTCCGCGGATTTGTTAGGACCTTCGTGAAATAATTGACGGCTGGTTGCCAACGCTTTTGATCCGAATTTTTCATATTTAAAAGCGTATGCGTCAGTCTATCGATTTTGGGGTTATTGCCACCTTCCCATGGGTGGTAATCGTAGAGTGACATTATGTCGTCGTAGTCGATCTCGGAGTATTCTTTTGTGTTTTGGCTCGGCAGAGACTGAATATCCATCTTGCTAATCTCATTTGGAGGAAACGGTGCGTGGATCTTAGACTACGGGCAAACTCCCCATCAAAATTGGTTGGCATGGAATGCCGTAAATGGTGGCCCCTGTAGGACTTGAACCTACGACCAAGCGATTATGAGTCGCCTGCTCTAACCGACTGAGCTAAGGGGCCGGAAACGGGCATTGTAGCTTACATACGCGCTTACTTGAATATCTTGATGGCGATGTAAGCGGCTGTTTATTAAAGAGTTTGTGTTGCTAGAACGGCGTCTTATGAGTCCCCTGCTCTAACCAACTGAGCTATAGGCCCAAACTGTGTTTACGTCGCATTCAACCCATCCATGGGGTTGAGGACCAGCTCGGTCGTCCTGACCTCGCGTTCAGTCCGCTGCGTTATGCCACCGGCATAACGGTCGGTCTTCACC
>MWSB01000009.1_pt1 | contig 10012 bp, 9 predicted proteins | sample 1021961 | NCBI WGS metagenome assembly MWSB01 (sample SAMN06335817, study PRJNA374545) | mollusc metagenome | biome: marine bay; material: sediment; isolation source: gill 31 cm from animal A | host: Kuphus polythalamius | place: Philippines: Mindanao | collected 2011-09-12 | reverse complement strand
TATTCCCGTGGACGAACGTCAGGTAGATGTCGCCATCATCGGTTCCGGCAGCGCCGGCCTGTATGCAATGGGCAAGGTGCGGCCGTCGGGCAAGTCGGTGGTGCTGATCAACGGCGGCGAAGTGGGCACGACCTGTGCGCGCGTCGGCTGCATGCCGTCGAAGGCCGTCATCCAAGTGGCCGAAGACTTCCACCGCCGCGGCGTGTTCAAGCGTTTCGGCCTCGAAGGCGACGAAAGCCTGCGCCTCGATGTGACCGAAGCGATGGAATACGTGCAGGATCTGCGCGACATGTTCGTCGAGCGTGTCGTGTCGAACAGCACCGACAAGATGCCCGAGGGCATGTTCATCGACGGCTTTGCGCGCTTCGTCGAACCCGGTGTGCTCGAAATCGACAACGGTCAGCGTATCATCGCTGACAAGGTCATCATCGCGACCGGCTCACGCCCGATTGTTCCCTCAGCGTGGGAACCGTTCCGCGACCGCATCATCACCACCGACGAATTCTTCGAGCTCGAAGACCTGCCCGAATCGATCGCCGTCATCGGCCTCGGCGTGATCGGCCTGGAGATCGGCCAGTCCCTGAACAGGCTCGGCTGCCGCGTGGTCGGCATCGACGCCAAAAACGAGATCGGCGGCCTCTCCGACCCGGCCGTATCCGAAGCGGCGATTGATATCATCGGCAAAGAGTTTCCAATGTGGCTCGGCGAAGGCGCGCAGATCAGCGAAGGTGCCGACGGCAAACTGAAAGTATCTGCCGGCGACAACAGCATCGAAGTCGACCGAGTATTCGCCAGCATCGGCCGCACACCTAACGTCGACAAACTCGGCCTCGACATGATCGGCGCACCGGTCAACGAACGCGGCATCCCCGAGTACAACCCCAACACCATGCAGGTCGGCGATCTGCCAGTATTCGTTGCGGGCGACGTCACCGGTGAACGACCGCTGCTGCACGAAGCCGGCGACGAAGGCCGCATCGCCGGGCAAAACGCCGTCAGCGACAGCATCACCGCCTACCAGCGCAAAACGCCGCTGAGCATCACCTTCTGCGACCCCAACATCGTGCAGGTCGGCATGCGCTACGCTGACATCGACCAAGAAACCACCGCCGTCGGCCAGGTACAGATGGCCCCCGTCGGTCGTGCGCTAATCATGGCAAAGAACAAAGGCATCATCCGCGTGTACGCCGAGAAAGCCACCGGCAAAATGCTCGGCGCCGAGATGGTCTGCATCAAGGCCGAAAACCTCGGCCACCTGCTAGCTTGGAGCATCCAGCAGGGCCTAACCGTCGGGCAGTTGTTGCAGATGCCGTTTTATCACCCCGTAATCGAAGAAGCCTTGCAGGCTGCGCTGTATGATTTGTATAGCAAGGTTGATGCGAAGAATGAGGGAGCGATTACGGAGTTGGTTGCGATTTGATTTTGTTTTTTCGGCAGGGCTTTTCTGGCCCTGCCAGATCGCATCTCTCCATGGTTTTTTCTGCAAGCCTCCCGGAAGACGACCTCTCATCGTGTCCTCGGACAAATCGGTGTATTGAGAACGATTTTCTCGCCCTTTTACTCCGTGGCTTCGGGAAAAGAAACTAGCGTATGCGCGAAAGCCTTACTCATAAGGTTCCCAAAAGTTGTCAAGTACGTTTACAGATTGCACAAGACGAGAAACCACAATGCGACCATATCGTTGATATTTCGCCTGTCGACAAAGAAAGGCACATCTTTTGCTGTAAGCGAACCCCGACTGTTCTTGATACCCGGAGAGGTCCATTTCATGCGATTGATTCGCACATTGTCTGCAAGCCTAACTTTGGCCGTAACGCCGGCCGCGTTTGCCGTTCCAACTGACGCTTCAACAGCCAGTTATACAAATCTCGCTATCAGTGACTCCACTACGAACACCTATACCTTCGAGGAAGACACCGACACACTGGCTAACACCCTGATATCAAGTGTAGAAGTAGACTCTAGTGCGATCGCATTTGCCTCTGTACCAGCGTCGACGGCAAGCGCATCAGTCACGGCTCAGCGCGATCCAAAAGAGGAAAGCGGGTTTCTCCCCCCTTTCAACGATTATGGATTCGCCTATGGACGAGCCCTGGATTTTCTCGTATTCGATAGAGACACTACTGTCAGCTACTCCCAATACGTAAGCTCGGCAATGCATTTGGCGTCTGATCAGGATAGGGCCAAAGCTGAAGCCAAGATCCGAATATTTGATGTCACCAGCTTCGTGGGTGAAATCTTCCACGGCCGCACAGTGAATGCGGAGGTCAACCCGTACGAGGTGCATACCACTTACACTCAGATTGCATTCGCTGGAACTTCAGCGGATCTACCTACACACTTACCGAGTATCAACGAGCGACATGTGCAAGTCTTTCCTGCAGAGAGTACAAATGATTGGCTCGTCAACACAGCCGTAAATGACACATTGGACGTTCTCGCTGGGCATACTTATCTCTTTCAGGTCGACGCTTACGCTGATGTACTCGTAGAAACTGATGGCGAATGGGCAAGTGCCAGCATCGTTTCCAAATTCAAGTTCACCGATCTTGGTGGCTCAAGGGTCGAAAGCTTGTCTGGGGACTTCGGAGGCAGTGCAACAACGGTACCACTTCCCTCAACCTTCTTGTTGTTTGGGCTAGGCTTTACGTCCCTCGCTTTGAGGCAGCTAGGAAAGCGCCAATTAAGAAACGATTTCAACGCTCTTCATGAGATCAAGGATCTCTGACCGTTGAAAAGCCGTTGATGGGAAGGCCCGTCATTACGCTTACCGGTGCAACGAAAAGACCCGGCTTTCACAAACGCACGGACACGGCGATCACCTCATGGTCCGCATCATACCGGTCACCCGAAAGCCACGATACAGATTATTAGGCTGTGAGCTGAACACGGTGCGTTTCGTTTTATGGCGCGCCAAATAACTGTATCGGTTTAGATTCCATAGATCTTTTGCGAAAGCGACGCTGCTGTCTCGCATTCGTTCCGCAACCAAAGAGATAGCAATAGGGCTGACCCCTCGGTCGCCCACGTCGCTTGTCGGACGGCGCCTATCCACCATATCGCCACATACCATCGCTGCCTTTGCAAAAGTGCATTCCTAACGCATATCCAGTACCTGAACATCTTCGTAGGTCGACGACGTACCTTGACGACGCACCTCTTACCCAACGAACGCCACCCCGGGTGCCTATCAGGTCGGCCACCGATAAGTCGCACCTGCAAGGCAAGTCATCGACAGTTGCGCGAGGGCGACCACCGACCACCGTCACTGCGCGCAGACATTGCAGTGTTGCCGGCTCAATTTTTGCGTTTGGCATTAGAAGTCTCCAGTATTGTTGCGGACTCCCGTAGCGGTGCAGTCAACGTGCCACACCGTTTGCTTGACGATAAGTTATTGAAACGAATGAGTTTCATAGAGCCCGGCCAGCGGAGCAATCACTCACTGAAATGGACCTTCGTTCGTCAGAAGGCATCATTGGAAATTGAAAGGTCGTACAAAACCCAACCAGCGAACAAGAGATTCAGAACTCAAGAAGAAACTTCCACCGTCCAATTTGGCGAAGAAAGGCGTTGGAGCGGTTCTGAGCCCACGTTGGTACAAGCGGAAATCAAGGAGTCAGAGTTCTTGAAAAGCCTCATACGATTTGTATGGCAAGGTAGATGCTAAGGATGAGGAGGCCATTTCCGAGTTGGTTGCACTTTGATCTAGGTTTTTTGGCAGGGCCTACGAAACCATGCCGAAAGCTCACACCCATTGCGCAGCCTGCTCAGCCACCACCGCATCCGCCGCCGCACCCCCCGCCTCCACAGGTGGTCCCACTAGGGCTACCACCGCTCCTGCTCGCACAGCCAATATGGCTAGCACAGTATTTGCTCTGTTCGATCTGCGAGTCTGCACCTTCGCAGTTGAGTACATACGCAAATCCGCCAGCAATATTAAACAACGCATCAATACCGAAAATCAGTGGAAGTCGATCTGGTTTCAAGGGATCGATCCCCGCTTTCTCGCAGGCCAATCGCCACGCACGACGAATACTGGCTTGAGCGATCGTTGGCGACTCCATGGCTTCCACTGGCGTGTGATGGAGGAATCTTCCTAATGCTTCGATACAGAATGCTCCATAGTTGCGGGTGAAAAGTAGAAACTCATGCCACGCGTCATCGACCACCTTAGACGGCATCGCGATCATTTCACCCTCTCCCTTGTTGCACATCCAGAAATAGTCTTTGAGGGCTTGAAACACGAGTTCGATTTGTTCACTACTCAACGCAGGGTGTTTCTCTGCGAATCTGTCGTGCACCGCCTGGTGAAATTGGTAGCCTTCAATAAACGCGAACTGCCGCCTGCGAAATATTCTCGACATGACGGCGAAAATAATGATCAGCGCGGCGAATATGAGGAACAGGCCAAATGCATGCATTGTTGAAATCTTGCTTGTGAAGCATACTTAAAGACGGTTCCGCAATAATATGCACGACGTGATCGTAAGCCAAATTTTCGATCCGTGTAGAATTCGGGAGTTTCTTGTTGTGAAGTGACCCTATATCGGATGTGGACCGATTCGAGAGAATCGGTCGGGTTGATCCCCGTAACCAGTGCAATATCTAGATATCATTGGCATCAGCATCGTGAACAATCTTAAAATATGTTGTTCCCCGAAGCACGGACATTTAGGCTCGCCTTAAGATGAAAGAGCACGTGGAATTCGTTTACTCAATGCTCGCGCGGAGTTCTGGATACAACGCGGCTGTCGCGTTTCGCGAGAAGTATCCAGAGATTGCAGATCAATCGTTGTCCAGTCTTGGGCTGAACGCTGATGGCTTCACGCTTTGGGTTCGAAAACACGGTTTCCCAACACGATCCGTGGAGATTGTCCCGAAAGGTGGCAAGGTACAGTTTCAGCACGATCACATCTTTCTGGCAGAAGCAGCGTCGGCCTGGTTTCTGTGTGATCAAGAAAGAGAACTCGAGCGAGTTATTGAACGATTCGATACTTTAGAGGAAGCGATCGACAGCATCGCACAAACTGAATGGCTCGCTTTCGAGGGATACCTCGACAAAGAACTCACAGTAAAGTAGGACGCTGGAGTATACGGAGATTGGGCTAGCCAATCTTCAGATTAAGATATGAAGCGGCCACCAATGAACTGCGTCCGGTTCTTGAGCCAGTAGCTGTCAAATCCAGTTCAATCGAACAGGCTTGACGCTTGACGGGTACTCACGCATTGACACAAATCGGGAGCACGGGAAGCACCGACGCCAGTATTCAGGCGCTCCCACCCACGAACCATAACTATCGTGAGAAACGAAACTCTCCTTGTTTCTCACGTTCAAATTCATGAGTGCCCAGCAGTTCGCGGGCCGGCATCTCCTTGATAGAATGTTTCGAAAAACTTTCCGACGGTGTTTCCACGCTTTCGATGTAGCTGCGGAACGCGTGCAGAGCTGCTCTGTTTGCAGGTCAAATATCGTGTACGGATGAATTGCCGTATTCGCAAACTTTGGTAACACTCTATGGCAACGACCTAGGTGTGCGTCGGGGAAACAGACTGGACTGCTATGAAATCAACAAAGAAACGCAATGACAGCCTTGTAGCAGTGGAGCCAGTATCGGCCTAGCGAGCAGCGTCAGAGTGATTGCAGCGAACAATGGCAATCTCGTACAAGTTATATCCGACAGATCTGAACATACTGAATCGACCGGCGCATGCGTACTAGAACTGCCATCAGATTGGAAGCCAGAAAATCTGATACTAGGAGGTGGTTACTTCACGGAATGCGAGTTATCCATGCTGGAAGGCCGGTTCATGAAGTTCGCTGATAGAGCAAATAACGTGAAGTCCGTCCCGATGGATTGCGATCCTCCCCTAAATACAAAACTATAGACGCAGTACCCAATTTCCGTATCCCTCCCGATGGCCGGTGAGTTTTTGTATAACGAGAATAAGGGGTCACCCCCCCTTTTCTTCTTTGTCTTTCCGCGATTCGAGCTGGTGCGCGAATACAGCTACGCCACCCCAAACCACGGCGACGACGCTGGCTATCGCCGCAAGCGCAAGATATCCCGATGACCAGGTGACCCAAACATAGCCACCAACAACTATGGCGAGCAAACCTATAGCCAAACCCAAAAACTCGGTTGCAAAATCTCGAATACCATGCAGCAACCATTCACCGAACCGACTCAACGACAAACTCCTCTAAGATTGAGGTTTTCAGGACGATTACACAACACATGCATTGGCACGGGGCCACTTGTTGCGGAAGCGAAACCAATCATCGCCGGTGCCACGGGTTCGGACTCCCTGTGCGTATTCAGCGCCTTCTACGTTGATTGACGAACGTTTCAACCTGCAACTGGCAGGCATTTGTTCGGGTCGGCCCATTAGAACACTTTGCAGAATTTCTTCTACCTTCGTGTACTCCAACCCCAGTGCTTTGATCGCAGCTCCGTAACTAGTCAATGCAAAATTCGTCGATACCGCGCCAGCCATTCTGGTAAGCGATCTCAGCTTTCTCGCACCACCGCGACCACCACTACTCGCATAGCCGGTAAAAACACCCCTACCGTTCACCCCACCATGTCCGCTTCGCGATACTTCAACTTGAAGTTTATGGCTTCGCCAATGACATCCTGGCTTCTGTCAATCACCTTATCGACTTGTTCGCACTAAAAATGAACATTTCGAGTGGTTGCGTGTGGAGCTGTTTCAGCGGAAACATCTAGATATCCGCCCGCTGGTTCGCGGCGACTTGATGTCTATGTCCCCAAAGCCCTGCCTGCATTTGTGATTGGAAGATACCCTCCCACCATATGGCCGGATGATCCTCTTCCCCAACGGCAAATCGCTATTATGATGAATCGCTGGCATGAATCGCTTTGGTAGCGAACTAGGTTACCTCTCGCTCACTCTCCTTCAGTTCTTCAAGAAACCTTCAACATCCCATTGTGCGGCAGGATCTAGATCTAGCTCCGCTAGCGGCATTCTACGAATTCCTTTTTCGCGTATGGCGAAAAGCGGTATGCAATCGCCAAGAACGCGAGTATCGGCGGCTGGCGCGTAACGATTTCATGTTTTTGCGAGCGCATAAAGGACGTCCGGCGATTTTCTTGAACTTCAATAGTCGATACAAACTAATGAACCATCCCTGATCGTAGTTAGCCTGATATCCCACCCACCTCACTTGCATGACCGACACCACGGAAAAGTTATTCGGCCAGTCCTCCTTACGCTGACTCTACTTCGTCGAAACCCTCCGTCACGGCATCCGGGTTCCGCTTGTCGACGTGCGCCTCATTGACGGCTGAGCTCGAGTTATCGATAGTGCGAGTGTGACCGCCGAACCGATCGACGCTACGCTAGCGCCAATCCGAACGAGATTGAGCCATCAAGGGTCTCACAGCCACCCAGAGGAAGCCGCTATGAACAAGTTCCCTAGCGACTGCTCATCGAGAGTCGCGTTATGATCCGGTCCATGAGTTCAGCAAGATCGCCGGGACAGCTACCAAGGCTTTCCATACGCTCGGCACACCGATGCTGTTCGAGGCAATCATCGCCACACCACCCAGCAGAGCCGCCGATCTCTACCATCAAGCAAGCCTTCGACGCCGTCTTGCGATCTTAGGTGATTGCCAGTCTCGTTAATCGGATATCCGGGTCAATGAAGAAAAGCATACGTTCGAATCCCCAAATGCCCGCTTATCATCGATCCCACGCTCGGAGACTCCAAGCTGGAAAAGGGTTCAAAACATTTTGATCGCCGAAGAACGCCGACAACCAAGTGCAGGCATAAGCGTTAGAGAATTCGTTCCGTTGTCATATTCCAGTAGATACGCTTTCGCCCATGCATCGTTCTTATGGTGAGCAATAATGTGGGTTTCATCCTTGTACCCTGCGTATTTGGATTCCGCAAACACGCTCAACGTCCAATCCCTTCCCCACCCCGCTCTATCGAAACAGCCTCCAAGAGGCTGCAAATGATCTCAGAGGGATTGGGCATCCAAGCCACCAGCAACAAGAAACAACCGTTTGTTGCTTTCGTCAGTCCGCACCACTTCGACCGAAAGTGTTCGTTCTACACAACCTGCCAAACTGTCTTGACGTTTGGGTTCGAGCGCGCATGCGGGCAAAACAGCCGCAATGAATAGCAGATAAGTAAGTGCTCTACTTGTCAAATAGCGCAAAGATCAACCTCCATAGATTACCGACATCCCCCAATGCAATTGATAGAAATATAGAGCTGATTCGCTACTCTTTTGGCGCCCGAAGCTATGACCTCGTCACCTTCTGGCTTGCGAGTTCAAAAAAACCATTCCCGTGATGCTCGGAAACTTCAATAGTCGCGCAGCAACCCCTTATTCGACCAAGTGTCTTTCTCGAGCATCCCGATTTAGCACTCAGATCTGCCGAAATACCGTTGACGCGGTCTATGAGACCCGCATACCATCGGTAGATGTATTGGCGATACAGGATGTTTCCGCTCTAGCAAGAATGCTACCCAGTACGTTCTGCAGCAGGAAAAGCATCAAATGGATTTGAGCGGACTGCCATCGGTACCTTGCAACTGCGACGCATCATCCCCACCTCGGCGGACGGATGGCCGCCGTTCGTGTGCATTCGATCTGAATTCCAATAGATCGCCGCCCCGAGAACCCTTCAAGTACACAAGGAGAAGAATCAGTGAAACTCTCGAAGGCGCAAGAAAAGCAGTTTCCCAAGCTTCACTACTATCTGAGAGTGGACATTCCGAAGCTCGCCCATCATGCCAAAATATCTGCTGCTCTCGGCAAGTATGGCCAGATCAAGAAGTCGGGTTTATCGATGATTCTCAACTACGGCACCGGGCCTCAGGTATCGGTCGTTGCGCTGGCAAACGCCTGTGGTGAGTTTTCACCCGGTTCGAGATCAAATGAGCTGCGCTTACACCGGTCACTCGTCGATGCGTTTGAAAGATCGGCCGGCGATACGGTGCTGTTGAAAACCGTTGGCGCAACTATATTGCACGAACTGGTTCATTGGGGCGACGATCAAGATGGCATCGACTACCCAGGCGAAGAAGGTGAACTGTTCGAAAAACATGTTTACTCGATGACTCAGCACCACTGTGCCCACTTTTATCCAAGCCTGATTAGAAAAGGCGTAGTTTTCTGAACGACGTTGGAACGGAAACTCTCGATGAAACATGTCTTAATCAGCTTATTACTCAGTTTGGTAATGATTAGTACAGCAAGCGCAGGCAACGATACTCAGCTGATTCAACAGCTACTCGATAGCAAACAGCTTCGCGGATACTGGCACATCGAGCAATTTCCGGAGCGGTCGCCTCTGGTGGTTGTCTTGCCCGATGAACAGCACATTGATGAAGCGTGCCTTACGATGTTTGGAGAGAAAGTTCAGCTAACCACCACGCCTCCCAATGACGGCAATTTTTTCATCGTCTCGTCGATAAGCAACGAACCCGACAGTGTCATCATAGAGTACGCTTATCCTCCTGAGGGCCTTCGAGGTACAGCAGCGTTCAAGCGGTCCGGCGGAGAATGGGTGTTGATAGACGTACAGGTCTTCGAATCCTAATTTCGCTGTCTTGCTTCATTTAGCCGTAGCGGCAAATGTAGCGCCGCGGCTTGTCAAACCGGATCTCGGTAGTCGACTGCTATTGGCTTTCACCGCCTGATTGCAGGCGGCGCAACACTGCCGGAGTGCGTGGCATGCCCTCTCGGCCAAAGCTGCATCTATCGACGAGCTAGATAACGCAATCCAATCTGTTCTCCCAGCAAAGGGATTCGAACCATTGTCAGGTGAAACCCAACTAGCGTATGAAGAGGACGTGACCTCCGGAACCATCGGTTTCGGTGGCGTAAACGATGCCTACGATCTCTATCTTGTTGAACTAGCCGACGGAAATTACCGGTTGATCGTCTTCATGAAAGTGCAGTTTTCGTTTGAAGACAGCGCCGCAGGAAGATGGACAGGAAGTGAAAAGGCCGTTTTTGTTCGAGACTGGCAGACT
>MWSB01000319.1_pt1 | contig 12481 bp, 3 predicted proteins | sample 1021961 | NCBI WGS metagenome assembly MWSB01 (sample SAMN06335817, study PRJNA374545) | mollusc metagenome | biome: marine bay; material: sediment; isolation source: gill 31 cm from animal A | host: Kuphus polythalamius | place: Philippines: Mindanao | collected 2011-09-12 | reverse complement strand
ATCGTAGTAGTCGAGGCTGGTCATCCATAGGCCGAGCGGCAGCAGCCCCATGATCATCACTGCCATGAGCCAGTGCAGGGCGATGTGGACCCAACCGTAGCCAAACTCGGAATTGTTCCAACTCATGTCATCGACAACCTGGCGAATCCTAACGATCAGGCGCTGTGTGCAGGTGCTTGACGCAACATGATTGCAGCACCCCCCAGCAGGCAGAGCAACGAAATAACGAATGCTGTCCAGCCTACATGCTCATGGAACACGCCGGTCAGGCAGGATCCCAGCGCACTGCCTGCAGCGCACGCTGAAACCTACAGACCATTGATCAGGGCATTTCGTTCCGTCGCAAAGTCATTCCGGAAGGCGGACAACACGCTGTGCAACGTGAACCTATCGGCGGCGAAGATCGGCGTGCAGGCATCGGCGGGTTTTTTGCTGTGCAGGGCGATGGCATTCTGCGAGAAGTACGGATCGTCTTCGTGCATGTGAAGGTGTAGCGAGTTCGACATCGCGGTGCGCACCAAAAAAACAACCAACATTTGCGGAGTCTTCGTTCCGCAAGTGTTCAGCGTGCCGCCAGCTTGAAATACCTCTTATCCATCATCAGCACCATTGGCAGATGCTGAGTGCGCGTTGAATGCGCGTTCTTTAAACGATCTACGCCTTTAAACCCTAAAGAGAAATCGACGTTGGTCGCAACAGCTGAATAACAAAGAAAAAGTACGACCTGTAGTTATCGATCTTTTTTTGCCTGGCAATCTTTTTTTAACCCGACCGCTGACGGTGGCCGCATGAGAACTGCTGTCCGTCGCACTTGCGGGTCTGTATCGAGCCGTTCGTTATTATGGATATGTTGAACCGCTGTCTCGCCTTCATCGCCCTGTCATTCCTCACTGTTCCTGCGATCGCTGCCCTCGGGGTATCGATGAGTGTCGAGACCGGCTACGACAACCCGATCTATCCGGGCGATGTCACGGCGCTGCACATCACGTTGACCAACAGCAACACGGCCTCGACGGTTACGGGTGCGACGTTTACGAACACGATGCCGGTCGAGCTGGTTGTTGCCGGCAGCGGCCTGGTTTCCTACACCTGCACCGATGGCACTGGCGGCGCGGCGGCGACCGCCGGCAGCGTAACGGCAACTACCGGTAGCAATGTTATCCAGCTGGTCGGCGGCACGCTTCCGGCGGCCGGGGCGCAGATCGCCCAATGCGACATCGTTGTCGAGATCACATCGACGACGCCGGGTGGACACGACAACATCATCGGCATCGGCGACGTGAGCGGCACCGATACCGGGCCGGTCTCGAACACCACCGCGAGCCAACAGACGATCAACGTGCTGTCGCTCAATGCCCCCGATATCGACAAGCAGTTCGGCCAGTCGACGATCGTGCAGAACGACGAACCGGTCACGCTGTCGATCACAATCGACAACGGCGCCAACGCCAACCGCGACCTGCCGCTGAATGGCGTCGGCGATACGCCTGCTTACGGTCTGGAAGATGTACTGCCTGCCGGGCTCGAAGTGGCCAGTTCGCCGAACGCGGGTGTTAGCTGCGTCGGCGGTGGTACGCCACCGACGTTCTCGCCATCGGCCGGCGACACGACGTTGAACGTGGTCGGCGGCACGATTGCAGCCGGCGGACGATGCACCATGACGGTCGACATCATCGGTACCGATACCGGTGCCGGTTACAGCCAGGTGCTGACCAACACCATCAACGGCACGACCCAGTTCTTCAATGCCCGCGGTCTGAGCGCATCCGGCAACACCAGCGCCAGTCTTACCGTAGCCTCGGCACTGCAGGTCGATACCAATTTCAACCCATCGAACGTGCGCCAGGGGCAGCAGTCGACGCTCACGGCAACCTTCCGCAATGCAAGTCCGACGACGACGCTGACGGGCGTCGCGTTCACGCAGAACAACATCAAGGTCTCAGGCAGTGGTGCAGGCACGCTGACGGTAAATAATGTCAGCGCCAATGCAGCCTGCGGTGGCGCGACGGTCAATGCGATCAACGGCAACCTGGGCTTCTCGATCGCCAACGGCAGCATTGCGCCCGGCGCGAGCTGCGTCGTGACCATTACCTACACCGGCACGCTGGCCGCAGCCGGTACGCCCGAAACCTTTACCCATAGCATCGCGCAGAACGCCGTGGCCAACGACCAGGGTGCGAACAGCCAGGCGGCCTCTGACAGCGTCACGATCTACGACGAGCTGACGATCAGCAAATCGCGTTCGCCGTCGAACCCGGCCCCCGGCAACCCGGTGCGCTACACGATACGCGTCAACAATTACTCCGGCGGTGCACTCAGCGGTGTGCAGATCACCGACACCCTGCCGGCAGGCATGTTCGGCCTGACCAGTCCGGCACCGAGCATGAGCGGCACCGGCTGCGCCGGTGTGCTGACCGACAATATCGCCGGGCCGCCGCCGTCGACCAACAGCGTTGTGCTGACGTTCGATATGAATGCCGGCAGCGGTGCCAACGCGTCGCGTTGTGATGTCAGCTTCTGGGCGATGACACCCACCGGCTCTGCGGCGGGCAGCAGTCATGTCAATACGATCGGTGCCGGTGGCGTCTGCGACAACAATGGCGCAGGCCCGGTGTGCAACAGCAACGGCAACTCGGCGAGTGTCACGCTGACCGATGTCATCACGATCGACAACGACTTCGATCCGAATAGCGCCTCCGAAGGTACCGTGGCGCAGCTGACGCTGACCTTGTCGAACCTCTCGGCATCGGCGGTCAGCAACGCGGCGATAACCAACCTGCTACCGACCGGTTCAACCGGCCTGCCGCTGACGATTGCCAATCCGGCGGTTGCGTCGACAACCTGTGCCGGCGGCGTGGTCACGGCAACGCCGGGGGACTCGTCCGTCTCGCTCAGCGGCGCAGCCATCCCGGCGCGCGCCAGCAACGGTACCGGCACACCCGGCAGCTGTACCGTCACGCTGAACGTGATCGGTGCGGCCGGCGTATATGTCGACGACATCCCGGCCGGCGCATTGACCGCAACCGAGACATTGCAGGACGGCTCGACGCGCACGGCATCCAGCCCAGGGCCTATCCAGACCACGTTGACCTATACCTCGGCGCTGACCGCGAGCAAGGTGTTCTCGCCTTCGACAATCGAGTCCGGCGGCGTTGCAACGGTGGCGATCCGTCTTGGCAATGTCGGTGCCGGCACGCTGAACGGCGTGGCCGTCGACGATCCGCTGCCGACCGGCATGACCGTTGCGAATCCGGCGAACGGCTATACCACCTGTGGCGGCAGTCCGAGCGTGACGGCGGTTGCGGGTGCCAGCTCGGCGAGCATGAGCGGCGCCGTGATCCCGGCATCCGGACAATGTGAGTTCCTGTTCGACGTGACCGCGAGCGGCGGTGCCGATTGGACCAACAGCATCCCGGCCGGCAACATCACGGCGACCGGCGGCGTGCAGAACATCAACATCGTCAGCGCCGTGCTGAATAATTCCAGCGCCGGTGCGATCACCATCTCGAACAGCATCAACCCCAATTCATTGGCCGCCCCGGGTGAGACCGGCTTGCTGACCATCACGTTGGTCAACAACGGATCCATCGACCTGACCGGTGTCGGCCTGACCGACTACTTCACCAGCGGCGGTACGTCGGGTGGCACGCCAACCGGCATGATCATCGCGGCAACGCCAAACGCATCGACCACCTGTAACGGCGGGGTCGTCAATGCCAGCGCCGACGGAACACAGGTAGACCTTTCCGGTGCGAGCATCGATGCCGGCGACAGCTGTACCGTGACGGTCAATGTATCGACCACCCAGGTCGGTACCATTCTTGACGAGATCCCGGTCGGTGCCGTCACGACCGACCAGGGCATCAGCAACACGCTGGATGCGTCGACCAGCCTGCAGACGCAGGCGAACATCGGTGTCACCAAGCAGTTCCTGCCGGCCGTCGTCGAGCCGGGCGAGCGCAGCCGTGTGCGCATCACGTTCATCAACCCGCTGTCGCAGCCGCTCGCGAATATCGCGGTCAGCGACATCCTGCCGGCGGGCGTGACCATACCGGCCGGTGCGAACCCGACCACGACCTGTACCGGCGGTAGCGTCACCTCGACCGGTGGCAACACCATCGTATTCAGCGGCGGTACCTTGCCGGCCGCCTCGGGCGGCGCCGCGAGCAGCTGTGTCGCCGAGATTGACGTCGTCGCCAGCTCGGCCGGCAGCTATACCAACCAGATTCCGGCCAATGCGGTCACCGCGAGCGTCGGTGGCGCCGGCACCAGCAACCAGTCGCCGGCCAGTGCCGATCTGGAGGTGCGCACGCCGCTCACCGTCAGCAAGGCATTTGCGCCCAGCTCGGTTCCACCGGGCACGGTGTCGACGTTGACGATCACGATCGACAACCCGAATTCGATCGCAACGACCGCTACGGCGCTGACCGACGATCTGCCCGCCGGCCTCACGGTCGCGCTGACACCCAACGCTTCGACCAGTTGCGCCGGTGGTGTGGTGACGGCGCCGGCTTCGGCAACCGCTGTCTCGCTCGCGAGCGCCAACGTGCCGGCAGGCGGCAGTTGTGTGGTCACGGTCGACACCGTCAGCAACACGGCCGGTGTGTATAGCAATGTGATTCCTGCATCGGCGGTGAGCACGGCCGAGGGCATCAGCAACGAAGACCCGGCCACGGACGATCTCACCGTCTCGCAACCGCCGACGGTCGGCAAACAGTTCAGCCCGCCACTGATACCGGCCGGTGGCACCTCCACGTTGACGATCGTGATCGACAACGACAACAGCACCGCGATGACGACGACCGCGAACTTCGTCGACAACCTGCCGACGGCACCGGGCAATGTGCTGGTGGCCGGCGTGCCGAACGCATCGACGACCTGTACCGGTAGCGTGGTTGCCAGTGCCGGCAGCGGCCAGGTGCGTTTGAACAACGGTGCGACCATCCCGGCAGGTGGCTGTACGATCAGTGTCGACGTGACCGCCTCGACGGTCGGCGAGCACATCAACGTGATTCCGTCGGCTGCACTACAGACCAACCTGGGCAACAACCTGCAGGCGACCAACGCCAGCCTGGAAGTCAGCGCGCTCGGTTATGTCTCCGGTCGCGTATTTGCCGACAACAACCTGGTGCCGAACGGCAGCTTCGAATCGGGTACCGACACACCGCTGCAAGGCATCACGATCAACCTGCGCGATGCCGGCAACACCGTCGTCGCGACGACCACGACAGACACGCTCGGTAACTACCTGTTCTCGGGTCTGGCAGCCGGTACCTACTCGGTGGAGCAGCCGAGCCAACCGACAGGCACCGTCAACGGCATCACGACGGCAGGCTCCATCGTCGGCAGTGCCGGCGGTACGCCGGGGACAGCGACCGGTATCGCTACCACGCCGAGCCGCATCAACACCATCGTGCTCGGCAATGCCGCGCAGATCGACGGTTCACCGGACAACAACTTCGCCGAGGTGGTCCCATCGACGATCTCGGGTCGAGTATTCCTCGATGTGAACAACAACGGCACGCAGAACGGTGCCGACACGGCGTTGGCCGGCGAGACCATCGAGTTGCTCGACAATGGTGGTGGCGTGATCACGACGACCACGACCGACGCGAACGGTGACTACCGTTTCGATAATCTGGACCCGGCCACCTACTCGGTGCGCCAGCCGAATCAACCGGCCAACAGCTCGAACGGCATTACCACGGCCGGCAGTGTGGCCAATGGCGGCACCGCCGGCAGCGCGACTGCGCCGACTACGACACCCAGCCAGATCAGCATGATTGTGCTGCCGCCGAACACCACGGCGTCGGGCAACAACTTCGCCGAGATCCCGAATGATCGTCGGATCTCGGGCACGGTGTTCCTCGATTTCGATAACAACGGCGCCATCAATGGCAGTGACCATGGCATCGACGCGGTCACGATCGACCTCAGCGGCACCGATAACAGCGGCAACCCGGTCAGCGCGACCACGACGACCGCGGCCGATGGCACGTTTAGTTTCACGGGCTTGGCCGAGGGCACTTACACGCTCGACCAGGCGGCCCAGCCAACTGGCTCGACCAATGGCACGACCACGGCCGGCAGCACCGGCGGCGTCGCCAGCAACCCGACGGCCACGTCGAGCCGGATTGCCGGCATCGATCTGACCGGCAGCAACACGGTGTCGGGTGACAACCTGTTCGCCGAACAGCCGGATGCCTCGCCGGACCTGACGATCAGCATCACGCACTCGCCGGCCAGTTTCGGTGAGGGTTCCACGACCGGTTATTACACGGTCACCCCAGGCAACATCGCCGCGGTACCGACCTCGGGCGTGATGACGATCATCACAACGCTGCCGGCCGGCATCACGCCGGCCAGCTGGCCGACGACCGGCGATTGGATCTGCAACGCCGTTGGCCAGGTCGTGACCTGTACCGGCAGCACGGTGATTGGCGCGAGCAGCACGGGTACGCCGATCATCCTGCCGGTCAACGTTGCCGGCGGTATCGCGCCGACCGTGCTGACCGCCGACACGGTGATCAGCGGCGGTGGCGAAACGGCCGGATTCGAAGGCAACAACACCGACTCGGATCCGACCCCGATCACCCAGTCGGCATCGGTTGCCGGAACGGTCTGGTTCGACAGCAATCACGATCGCGTACGCGATGGCGGCGAGCGGGTAATCGCCAACTGGACCGTCGAGCTCGTGTACGGTGGTGTCGTGGTCGCGACGGCCACGACCGATGCTTCCGGCGCCTACCTGATCACCGGCGTGGCGCCGGGCAGCGGCTACGAAATCCGTTTCCGCGAGCCGGTCAGTGGCGCGATCTGGGGCCGGCCGGTGCCGAACGAAAGCGGTGCGGCCTTTACCGACGGCGTCACCAGTGCGGCCAACCCGGCAGGTGCAGATACCAGCGCGGGCGTGATGCAGGGGCTGAGCCTGGTCGCCGGCAGCAACACGGTCGAGCAGAGTCTGCCGTTGGATCCGAGCGGCGTGGTGTACGACTCGATCACCCGTCAGCCGGTTATCGGCGCGGTGGTGTCGATCAATGGTCCCGGCGGCTTCAACGCCGCGGCGCACTTGGTTGGTGGCGCGGCCAATGCCAGCCAGACAACCGGTGCCGACGGTTTCTACCAGTTCCTGTTGTTGCCCGGCGCACCGGCCGGTACCTATACGCTCACGGTTGCCGAACCGGGGGGCTATCTGCCCGGTGGCTCGTCGATCATTCCAGTGTGCACCAACACGCTGACAGTCGGTGCCGCGCCGGATCCGGCGTTGGTGCATAACGTCGGCACGGCGCCGGCAGCCGGCTCGCCGATCCACGATCCTCTGGCCTGTCCGGCGGGTAGTGCAGCACTCGCGGCGACCGCCAACAGTACCCAGTACTACCTGAGTTTCGACCTGACGCCGGGTGTCTCGGCCGACCTGGTCAACAACCATATTCCGCTCGACGTGGTGACCGCGGACGCGTTCATCGTGACCAAGACCACGCCACTGGTGAACGTCTCGCGCGGCGACCTCGTGCCGTACACGATCACGGTCACCAACAACCTCACCGGCGCGATCCCCAACGTCGATGTGCGCGACCAGATTCCGCCGGGCTTCAAGTTCCGCAGCGGTTCGGCGAGTGTCGACGGCGTCAGTCAGCAGCCGACGGTCAACGGCCGCCTGCTGACCTGGCCAAACCTCAGCTTCGCGGTCGGCCAACAGCGCGTGTTCAAACTGATGCTGGTCGTCGGCGCCGGTGTCGGCGAGGGCGAATACATCAACCAGGCGTGGGCCGAGAACAGCCTGATCGCCGCACGTATCTCGAACCTGGCGACGGCATCTGTGCGGGTCACGCCGGATCCGACCTTCGATTGTTCCGACCTGATCGGCAAGGTGTTCGACGACCGCAACGTGAACGGCTACCAGGATGAGGGTGAGCCGGGTATTCCCAACGTACGTGTCGTCACCGTGCGGGGCCTGCTGATCACCAGCGATGAGCATGGTCGTTTTCATATCGCCTGCGCCGACGTACCGAACGAGTGGCGTGGTGGAAACTTCATCCTCAAGCTCGACGAGCGCACCTTGCCGTCGGGCTATCGCCTGACGACCGAGAACCCGCGCGTTGTGCGTCTGACGCGGGGCAAGTTGTCGAAGCTGAACTTCGGCGCTGCAATCCACCGCGTCGTGCGTCTCGATGTTGCGCCGGAGGCCTTCGTCGCCGGGTCCGATGAGCTGGTGCCGGTCTGGCAAGACGGCATCGCCAAACTGGTCGAGACGTTGCGCCAGGGTCCATCGGTGCTGCGCATCGCCTATACCGGGAACCCCGGCGACCCACCTGAGCGGGCGCGCTCGCGCGTCGAACACCTGCAACAGCTGATCGAGGCCCGCTGGGACGAGCATGGCTGCTGCTACCCGCTGCACATCGAAACCGAGATGAGCGCAGGGGGGGCAGGCAAATGAAGTCGATAAAGACCCTGGGCCTCTTTGGTTCCCTGATCTGCCTGAGTGTCTCTGCACTGGCCGAGCCGCAGGATTGTGACCATTTCGACGAAAGCCGGATCTGCGTGGTGCCGACGAGTGCCGGCAAGGTATCGAACAACAGCGCCGTCTTCACAGCAGAGCCGGCCGGGCAGAACACCGAGCGTGTGGCCAATGGCGCACAGTCTGTCGAGGGTGAATGCGCGGCGCAGCCGGCCGCCAAACTGCCGTTCCAGATCAGTGTGGATGGTGTCCCGCTCGGCGAGCAGGGGCCCGCAGACAGTGTCGGCAGTCAACGCTGCAGCGATATCGCGGCAGCGAAGGCCGATGTGCAGATCCGTTACGACAGTCTGGAGCAGACGCCGTGGCTGAACGTCGGTGCCGTTCCGGTCACGGTCGATCGCGATCGCCAGGTGCTGTTCACCAGTTACTCCAACTATCCGGCCTGGATCGAACGCGCCGAGATCCGCGTGTTCAGCGGTGGTCGTGGCACCCAGCAGACGCCGGACGTGGTGCTACCGATCACACTCGGCACGCCGCGGCCGTGGCAGGTGCCCGCCACGTTCGAAGATGGTCTGCGTTTCGTGTTGCGCGTGTACGACGCCGAAGGTCGCTTCGACGAGACGAGGCCGAAAGACCTGTCGCTGACCACGATGAAACTGCCGAAAGACCCGGAGGCTGCACAGCTGGCGGTGTATGGCGAGGACAGTCGGTTGATAGGCAACATCCCGGTGCAGGGTGGTGCCGTGACGGTCAACGGCCGCAACATCGGGCCGAGTCAGCGTGTTTCGGTGATGGGCAGCTGGGTGCCGGTGGATGCGCAAGGCCGCTTCGCGACGCGCCAGATCCTGCCAATGGGCACGCACCAGGTGATGGTGCAGTTGCTCGAGCCGAACGGCCGGGTCGCCGAGTTCCGCCGCAACATCAGCATTGCCGACGAGGACTGGTTCTACATCGCCCTCGGTGACCTGACGATCGGTTCGAATAATACACATGGGCCGGCCCAGTTGGTGACCAACGACGATTCGGAACACTTCGACAACGAGGTGTATGTCGACGGCCGGCTCGCGTTCTATCTGAAAGGCAAGATCAAGGGCAAGTACCTGCTGACCGCGGCTGCCGACACGCGCGAACAGCCGCTCGACAGCTTGTTCTCGAACTTCATGGACAAGGATCCGCGCTCGCTGCTGCGACGTCTCGATCCCGATCGCTACTACCCGGTTTACGGCGATGACAGCACCACGGTCGACGATGCGCCGACCCAGGGCAAATTCTACGTGCGCCTCGAACGCGGTCGTTCGCACGTGATGTGGGGAAATTTCCATACCCGCATCACCGGCACCGACCTCGTCCAGTACAACCGCGGCCTGTACGGCGCAAAGCTGCAGTGGATCGACCCGGCACAGACGCAGTACGGCGAGAGCCGCACCAGTGTCGAACTGTTCGCCGCCGATCCGGGCACGCTGCCTGGTCGGGACGAGTTCCGTGGCACCGGGGGTTCGTTGTACTACCTGCGTCGCCAGGACATCACCCAGGGCTCCGAGCGTGCCTGGATCGAGGTACGCGACAAGGATACCGGGATCGTGCTCGAAACCCGTTACCTCGCGCCGCAGCAGGATTACGAGGTCAACTACATTCAGGGTCGCATCGTGCTGCGTGAACCACTCAGTTCAGTAGCCAACGGTTCAGGGTTGATCAGGAATGGCAGCCTGTCCGGCAATCCCGCTTACCTGGTTGCAACGTATGAGTACACGCCCGGGTTCAGCGAGATCGACGACCAGGTGCGCGGTGGCCGCGCCGAAGCCTGGGTCAACGAACACCTGCGTCTCGGCTTGTCCGGCTACAGCCAGAACGCCACCGGCATGGAGCAGGACCTGCTCGGTGCGGATGTCGTGGTGCGCTACAAGCCCGGTACCTTCCTCAAGATCGAAGCCGCGCGCTCTGAAGGCAACGGCAGTGGCAGCAGCGATTCAATCGATGGCGGTTACAACTTCAACGCTGCGAACAGTACCGGCGGCAAAGCCAACGCAGGGCGTATCGAGGGTGCGATCGACTTCGCCGAACTATCGGCCGATCAGGTCGGACGCGCCAGCTTCTATTGGCAGGAAAAACAGGAAGGTTACTCAGGTCCTGGTCAGCTGACCGGCGGTGACGATGCCGAGCAACGCGGCGTCGCCGTGAGCTGGCAGGTGACCGAGATGACCGAAGTGCGGGTGACGTTCGATGATGCCGACACCGAGTTGTCACGCTACAGCGCGGGTGAGGGCGATGTCAGGTTTACCGTTTCGCCGAACTGGGTCCTGTCGTTGGGTGTGAAGGCCGACTCGCGTGACGTTAAAGTCGCGAGCGCCAGCGATGTACTGAACGAGGACGGTGACCGTACCGATGTGCAGGTGCGTGCCGACTACACCCCCGACCCGGAACCCGATGCCGAGGGCAATGTGCCGGACTGGTCGGCATACGGCTATGTGCAGGGCACGGTCGAACGCAGTGGTTCACGCCGTGACAACGACCGGATCGGTATTGGCGGCAAGCGCCGCATCAACAAGCGCTTCACAGTGCGTGCCGAGACGTCGACCGGAGACGGCGGATTCGGCGGCCTGCTTGGCGGCGACTACCAAGTCGACGACCAGACCAACCTCTACCTCAATTACGCGCTCGATACCGATCGTACGGATACCGGCTACCGCGGCCGCCAGGGCGTGCTGAGCGCCGGTGCGCGCAGTCGCTTCAGCGACAGCGTGTCGGTGTTCGGCGAGGAACGCCTGCAACACGGTGACGGGCCGAGCGGCCTGACTCACGCATTCGGTCTCGACTTGGCTCCGGACGAACGCTGGACTTACGGACTGAGTGCCGAGGCCGGTGAGATCAATGACCCCTTGGCCGGCGATCTCAAACGCCGTGCGCTCGGTGTCAGTCTCGGCTATCGGCATGAGGACACGCGCTATGCCGGTAATCTCGAGTACCGACGCGAACGCGGCAGCAACGGCGAGCGAGACACTTGGCTGTGGCGCAATACTCTGGGCTACCAGGTCGATCCGGACTGGCGCTTCCTCGGTCGTCTGAACATGTCGTTCTCGGATGCGAGCGATGGCAACTTCTTCGATGGCGATTTCGTCGAGGTCGTGACCGGCCTGGCCTACCGCCCGGTCGACAACGACCGCCTGAACCTGCTGTTCAAGTACACCTACTATTACGATCTACCGTCGGCCGGTCAACTCGACAGCACCGGCAGCCTTGCCGATTACTCGCAGCGTTCGCACGTGCTGTCAGTTGACGGTATGTACGACCTGCGCCCGTGGTTGTCGGTCGGTGGCAAGTACGCGCTGCGTCACGGTGAGCTGCGTGACAATCGCATCGGCGATGGGCCGTGGTACGACAGTACCGCGCAACTCGGCATACTGCGCGCTGATCTGCACTGGGTGCACGAGTGGGATACGCTGGTCGAGGCCCGGGTGCTCGACGTCGATGCTGCGGAAGACCGCCGTGCCGGCTTCCTCGTGGCGGTCTACCGACACATCGACAAGAACGTGAAGGTCGGCGTTGGTTACAACTTCACCGACTTCTCGGATGACCTGACCGACCTGTCTTATGACAGCCGCGGCTGGTTCATCAACATCATCGGTAAGATGTAGTCGGAAGAAAAGGCTGCTTGCAAGGCCTGTTGCGTTGGCCGAATCGCGCGATCACGGTCGGCGACAAGGCAACGATCAGGCGCTTTGCGCAGGCGCCTGACGCAACATCATTGTCAACACGGTCAGCACGCCCAGCAGGCAGAGCAACAGGATCACGAATGCCGTCCAGCCGACATGCTGGTAGATAAAGCCGGGCAGATAGGACCCGAGCGCACCGCCTGCATAGTATGCCGACACATACAGGCCGTTGATCAGGCCTTTGCGTTCCGTTTCGAGGTGATTCAGGAAGGCCGACAACACGCTGTGCAAGGTGAACATGCCGGCGGCGAAGATCAGCATGCTGAAGTAAGCGAGCTCGTTGCTCGGCAGGGCGAAGGCTGCGGTGCCGACC
>MWSB01002688.1_pt1 | contig 13030 bp, 12 predicted proteins | sample 1021961 | NCBI WGS metagenome assembly MWSB01 (sample SAMN06335817, study PRJNA374545) | mollusc metagenome | biome: marine bay; material: sediment; isolation source: gill 31 cm from animal A | host: Kuphus polythalamius | place: Philippines: Mindanao | collected 2011-09-12 | reverse complement strand
CTGCAACAGACCGGTACTGACCGCCACCAGCGAGTCGTTCTTGTTCCAGCCGGTGGCGAAGGCGTTCGGCGATCCCTGGAAGATGCCGACCTCCGGCATCTTGATGCCGGCGGCGTCAGCCTGTTGTTTGACGGTTTGCAGAAGCCACTGCTCGTCGCGATTCTGTGGTTCTTCGATCAGGTGCACGCCCATGGTCTTCTTGGCCATGAACTTGGACAGAAACAGCGAGATGAACGAGCCGGAAAAGCCGATGATCGCCGAGTAGATCAGCAGCGCGTTCATGTCCAGGTCAACACGGTTTTCCGCCAGCAGGTCGTCGATCCCCAGTACGCGGAAGGTAATGCTGATCAGCGCAATGATGGCGACGTTGGTGCCGAGAAAAAGCAGAAGACGCATCATCGGGGCGTTCTCCAAACAAAAAAGATTGTCGGAGATATGGGGCCCGGTCGCCCCGAAGTCAAGACTCGGCGGTCTGTTCGCTGGGTTTGACCAGTACCGGGATGTGGGCGATGTACAGTGCGACCCCGGCGATGCACACGCCGCCGATCAGGGCGGCCCAAGAAAACGGGCCGTAAACGAAGGCGGTGAAGCCGTAAGACGCGGCCAGGGCGAGAAACGCGATACGCTTGGCGCGGCGCGGCATGGCGTGATGCTCTTCCCAGGCGCGGATGGTTTCGCCGAACCGGGCATGTTGGCGCAGCCATTGGTGCCAGCGCTCGGACGAGCGCGAGAAAGCCCAGGCGGCGATCAGCAGGAACACGGTCGTCGGCATCAGCGGCAACAAGGCGCCGATGATCCCGAGCACGACGCACACCCAGCCCAGCGCCAGGTAGAAGTGTCTGCTCAATTTTGCGTTCTCGCTGTCCGGCACTCTCTTCGCCTCAGTAAAAATTGGCGGCTTGGGCCCGCCATGGCCCGTTGCCTCTATGTCGGGCGCCGCCATACTTAACTTTAGCGCGATCCGGCGTCGGAAATTGGCGCATCGAACGTCGGAACATCCCTGATAATTAGAGGTTTTTATTCAGACGAGGTTGAAACGCCTGTCTTGCAAGTTCTTGATAGAGATTAAAGAAGTTGTTCGCAACGGCGTTTCCGGGGCGCGCCGGGGTCGACGCAGACTCGGCGAACGGCCTACAGTACCCGTCGTTTCTCAGCCTGCGGCATTTTGGCTGATGTGCGCACTGATTCGGCATGACACCAGGATAAACACATGAAAAAGACCCTTTTGACCCTTGCTGCAGCCTTTGCATTCGTCTTGTCCGGCGTGGCAGCTGCTGCCCCGACGTTCAAGAAAGCCGACACCAACGGCGACGGTAGCGTCGACGCCGCTGAATTCGCCGCCACCAAGATCGAGCGCAAGTTCGAGAAAATCGACAAGAATGGCGACGGCTCGTTGAGCAAAGAAGAGTACATGGCAGCTACCGAAGAAGACTGCGAATAAGCCCTGTCGGCGCTGTGGTTGCGACACGGCGCCAGATCGATCGCCCCCGCTGAACACCGTTTTACGGGGGCGATTGCATTCGTCGCTCCGCCCCGGTACGTGTGGCGTTTTCGCCCCACATCACTTTGTGGTTACATCCACTCACAGCGACCTGCAGTGATGTGCTGCGCAAGTCGCAGCAGCATGCGAGGCCATGGTGGTGAGTGACCCGTTGAACGCAGCAGGCGTGAGCGACCTGCAGGAAACCCGGCTCGACAGAATCTACAACCTGGTTACCGGCGACGAAGATGCCCGGGTCTGCAAAGACATTCCGAGCGAATCGTGCGACGACCAGCCGAGAAACTTCTTTGCCTACCTCGGCGCGAATACCCTCAACAAAGTTGCCGACGAGCTGAGCAGCGCCAAGCTGGTGCTGCCGTGGATGCTCGGCAGCCTTGGTGTGCCGGCGGCCTTCACCGGCTTCCTGGTGCCGATCCGTGAGTCCGGTGTGCTCGTGCCGCAGATGGCGGTGGCCGCCTATGTGCGCCGCATGCCCGTGCGCAAACCCGTGTGGCAGGTGGGCGCGGCGCTTTCGGCCCTGGCGCTGTTCGGCATAGCCGTGGCGGCACTGACGCTCGACGGGGCTGCGGCGGGGTGGGCGGTGATCGGCATGCTGGTGTTGTTCAGCCTGGCCCGTGGTCTGTGCTCGGTATCGGCCAAGGACGTGCTCGGCAAGACCGTATCCAAGAGTCGGCGCGGCCGTTTGATGGGCTGGAGCGCCGGCATCGGCGGCGTCTTTACCCTGATTCTAGGGCTGGTGCTCAGCGGGGTGCCGCTCGACCGATTCGGTCCGAGCGTGTTGGCGATGATGTTTGCCGGCGGGGGGGTGCTGTGGCTGATCGCGCTATTGTCATTCAACGCGATCCGTGAAAAGCCTGGCGCCACGGAAGGTGGCGGCAATGCCTTCGGTGTCGCGCTGGAAAACCTGCGTATGCTGCGCGACGACCAACCCTTTCGTCGTTTCGTGTTCGGTCGTATGTCATTGCTCGCGGTGGCCTTGGCGCCGCCGTTTTTCGTGTTGTTGGCGCATGAGAAAGCCGACGGCGACCTGGCCGGCTTGGGCATGATGGTGATTGCCAGCGGCCTGGCGGCGGCCCTCAGTTCTCCGTTCTGGGGTGCCTTGGGCGACCGATCGAGCCGCACCGTCATGGCGCTTGCCGCGGCCGGCGCCGGTGTTCTGGCTCTGTTCGTGAGCATCGCGGCCTATACCGAGCAGAGTTGGTTGCAACACGGCTGGGTGCACGCAGTGATCTTCATGCTGTTGACCGTTATGCACAGCGGCGTGCGTCTCGGCCGCAAGGTCTACCTGGTCGACATGGCCACCGAGAAGACGCGCGCCGCCTATGTCGCGGTATCCAACAGTGTGATCGGCGTGGCGATGCTGCTCGGCGGGCTGGTCGGGGTGGTCGGCGATTGGTTGGGCGTCGTGCCCGTGATCGCGCTCCTTGGTGCGTGGTCGTTGCTGGCGGCCGTGGAATCTTTGCGCCTGCCTGAAGTCAGCGAGGGCCGATAGTCGGCGGCCACCGGCAGTGCCGACCGACAGCGTCGAGCCGGCTTTAAAAAAAAATCAGGTGACGACTGCCTACAATTAGGTGCACGCTATGCCCCCTTTTTTGACCGGCCGCGGAGGCTGAAACGGTGAAACGGTATCTGTTGTTGGGTTCGTTGGTTTTGGCGGTTTTCGCAGGCGATGCGGCGGCTGCAGAAGCGAAACTGCACGTCTACAACTGGAGCGACTACATCACCGATGAGGTGTTGGACGAGTTTCGGAAAGAGACCGGCATCAAGGTCGTCTACGACGTTTACGATTCGAACGAGGTTCTCGAGGCCAAACTGTTGGCCGGCCACAGCGGTTACGACTTGGTGTTTCCGACTGCGCGCCCGTTTGCACAACGTCATATCGCGGTCGGTATCTACCGCAAGCTCGACAAGGCGGCGTTGAGCCATTACGGCGAGCTCGACCCGGTCATCATGCACAATTTGGCGGAGATCGATCCGGGCAACCAATACGCCGTGCCGTACATGTGGGGTACGACCAGCATCGGCTACAACGTCGACAAGGTCGCCGAGCGACTCGGTCCCGATGCCAAACTCGACTCCTGGTCGCTGATCTTCGATCCGGTCAATGCCGAGAAGCTTGCCGACTGCGGTATCAGTCTGCTCGACGACTCCACCGAGGTCATCAGCGCCGCCCTGATCTACCTGGGCAAGGATCCCAACAGCACCGACAAGGCAGATCTGGATGCAGCCACGGAAATGCTCAAGCGCGTGCGGCCCTATATCCGCTATATTCACTCCTCGCAGTACATCAACGATCTGGCCAACGGTGACCTGTGCGTTGCGCATGGCTATTCAGGGGATGTGCTGCAGGCGCGTGACCGCGCCGTTGAAGCAAAAAACGGGGTGAAGGTCGCGCTGACGATTCCCAATGAGGGCGCAATTCTGGCGGTCGACGTGATGGTGATTCCGTCAGACGCGAAGCATCCGGAGAATGCCGAGAAGTTCATCGACTTCGTGCTGCGCCCGGACGTGGTCGCCAAGATCACGAACTATGTGTCGTTCGCCAATGCCGTGCCTGCTTCATTGCCGCTGCTCGATGAAGCGGTGCGCAATGATCCGGGCATCTTCCCGCCGAAGGAAGTCCAGGCGCGTCTCAAGTCGCCGGCCCAGCTCGAACCGGCAGCGCAGCGCGCACGCACGCGGGCATGGACACGCATCAAGGCAGGGCGCTGACGACCGGTGGCGGGATCGCAACCGGTATTGGCGGCGTGGCAGGATCCGTCGGCTGCGCCGCTGGTCGAGATTCAGAAAGTCACGAAAACCTTCGACGGTGTCTATGCCGTCGATGATGTTTCGCTGAGCATCTATCCGGGCGAGTTCTTCTCCTTGCTCGGTGCTTCCGGTTGCGGCAAGACGACGTTGCTGCGTATGCTGGCCGGGTTCGAGCGGCCCGATACTGGTCGCTTGCTGATCGGCGGGCAGGACGTGACCGATGTACCTCCGTATCACCGCCCGGTCAACATGATGTTTCAATCGTATGCGCTGTTCCCGCACCTTACGGTTGCGCAGAACGTCGCATTCGGGTTGCGCCAGGAGGGAGTCGCGCGCAACGAGATCAAGCAGCGCGTCGACGCCATGTTGGAGCTGGTGCGACTCGCGAGCTACGCAAAACGCAAGCCGCACCAGCTGTCCGGCGGTCAGCGTCAGCGGGTGGCCCTGGCGCGGTCATTGATCAAGCAACCGAAGCTGCTGCTGCTCGATGAGCCACTCGGTGCACTTGACCGCAAGCTGCGTGAGCACACGCAATTCGAGTTGGTCAATCTTCAGGAGCGCCTCGGCATCACCTTCGTCATGGTCACGCACGACCAGGAAGAGGCGATGACCATGTCGACCCGTATGGCGGTGATGAACGAAGGGCGCATCCGTCAGCTGGGTACGCCCAGCGAGCTGTACGAGTTTCCGGCAAATCGGTTTGTCGCCGGTTTCATCGGCGCGGTCAATCAGTTCGAAGGGCGCGTGGTCGAACAACACGATGCCATCCTGGCGGTGCAAGCCGAAGCGGTCCAAGGCGAGCTGCGTGTGACTACGCAACATGCAGTGGCGCCGGGTACGCCGCTGGGCGTTGCGGTGCGCCCGGAAAAGGTCCGAATCAGCATTGATGAACCCGACGGTGCCGACAATCATCTCAAGGGGGCCATCGAAGAGATTGCTTATCTCGGCGACGTCTCGATCTTCCATGTGCGCGTACCCGGTGGTGCGCTGATCGAGGCGCAGGTCACGAACCGGGCGCGGCATGTTCCCGCATCACTCACCTGGGGTGATGAGGCTTGGGTCGCCTGGAGCGCAGACGATGCCATTGCCCTCCTTGAGTAACGCGGCCAAACGCATCGCACCCTCCATTGCGAGACGTTTGAGTCCCGGCAAGGCCGGCGTTGGCTGGGTGCCGCTGTTCTGGCTGGCGCTGTTCTTCGGCCTGCCGTTTCTGATCGTTGCGCGCATCAGCCTGTCCGAAGCGGTTGTCGGCGTGCCGCCGTACTCCGCTCTGCTCGACTGGGGCAGCGATGGCATCGTGCAACTGCGGCTGAGTTTCGCCAGCTTTCTGCTGCTGTGGGAAGACAACACCTACGTCGATGCGTTGCTGAACTCGGTGCGTATCGCCGGCTTGGCAACACTGTTATGCCTGTTTCTCGGGTACCCGTTGGCGCTCGGCATCACGCGCGCACCGGCAAATTGGCGGGTGCCGCTGTTGATGCTGGTGATCCTACCGTTCTGGACCAGTTTTCTGATCCGTGTGTATGCCTGGATCGGCATCCTCAAGGACAATGGTCTGCTCAACAACCTGCTGATGTCGCTCGGCATCGTCGATCAGCCGCTGCACCTGTTGTATAGCGACTTCGCAGTCTATCTCGGCATCGTTTACGCGTACCTGCCGTTCATGGTGCTACCTTTGTACGCCAACCTGTCGCGGCTGGATGACAGCCTGCTCGAGGCTGCATCGGATCTCGGTTGTAAGCCGACCTGTGCGTTCTGGCGGGTAACGGTGCCGTTGTCGATGCCGGGCATCATCGCCGGCTCGCTGTTGGTGTTCGTGCCGGCCGTGGGCGAGTTCGTGATCCCGGATCTACTCGGCGGGTCCGACAGCCTGATGATCGGCAAGGTCTTGTGGACCGAGTACTTCAGCAATCGCGACTGGCCGGCGGCGGCTGCGATTGCGGTGGCGTTGCTGGCATTGCTGGTCATCCCGGTGATGCTGTTCGAGCGCTACCGCGAAAAGGAGCAAGACGCATGACAAAGCGTCGCCCGGTTCTGGTGTTCTCGCTAATGGCCTTCGCCTATGCATTTCTGTACGCGCCGATCGTTTCCTTGGTGGTTTATTCTTTCAACGAGTCGCGCCTGGTGACTGTGTGGGGCGGATTCTCGACCAAGTGGTATGTCAGCCTGATCCACAACGAGGAACTGCTCGGTGCAGCATGGGTGAGCCTGCGCATCGCTGTTATGAATGCGACCTTGGCGTGCGTGCTGGGCACGTTGGCCGGTGTTGCGTTGGTGCGTCTCGGCAAGTTTCGCGGACGCTCGGCCTTGGCATTGATGGTCGGTGCGCCGCTGGTGATGCCGGACGTGATTCTCGGTCTAGCCTCCTTGTTGCTGTTTGTCGCGATGGAACAGGCGGTCGGCTGGCCGGCCGGGCGCGGTATGACCACGATCACGATCGCCCATGTCACGTTTTGCTTGGCCTATGTCGCGGTGATCGTGCAGTCACGATTGAGTAGACTCGACCCCTCGCTCGAAGAGGCGGCCATGGATCTCGGTGCGCGTCCTTGGAAGGTGTTCTTTGTGGTTACACTGCCGTTGATCGCGCCGGCACTCGCGGCAGGCTGGTTGCTGGCATTCACGCTGTCATTGGATGACTTGGTGATCGCGAGTTTCACCTCCGGACCAGGTGCATCGACCTTGCCGATGAAGGTGTACTCGAGCGTGCGCTTGGGGGTCAGTCCCGAGATCAATGCCCTGGCGACCGTGTTGGTGGTGATCGTTACGACCGGGATCGTGATTGCGGGCTGGTCGATGCAGCGCAAGGCGAAACGCGAAGCGTGAACCGTGGCACTGCGGCAGATGTTCCGCCGCGAGTTATCAGGTATCTGCGGGCGGATTGTCGGATCGCTTGCTGACCTCGTGGTATTCGGTACCCGGCGCCGCGACATCCATACCCAGCATGCGTTGCCACAACCACTTGATGCCCGGCTCGAATGGAATGCGGCGGGCGATGCGCTTGGGCTCGATGGCGACCAGCGGCTCACTGTGGTGCTCGGCGAATTGGAAGCTGAAGGCGTAGTAGGGATGCTGCCCCATGCGCAGATCGGAGATGCTCAGATAGCGACCGTCGTCGGCGAGTACGTAAAAGCCCTTGGAGAAATCACGAATCGCATTGGCGTAATCGAAATCGCGGGTGCGTTCGTCGAGCTTGTTGCCACGATCGTGTTGCGCGAACTCGAGCGGGCGATCCCCTGCGACGATCGGGTCCAGCAGCGAGTAAAAACCTTCTTCGTAGCGATCCTCGTGCATCAGCACAATGCGCCACAGCAGCGTGTTGAAGGGCGTCGGGGTAACCATGATCTGTTCGGCGCTCAGCCCCCGCGCCTGCACCGCTTGTTCGACGACTTGGGTGACATGTGCCTGCGCCGCCACCGACCACAGCGCGTAGCCGGTCGAGACTGCCAGCCCCGCGGTATTGGCGACGGTCCGGCCGGATCGCCGGATCACCGTGATCAGTACCCCGAGCAGCAGGGGCAGGGTATACATCGGATCGATGATAAACAGGCTGCCCTGGCCCACCGGTGTCGCACTGAACGGCAGCCAGATGCGTGTGCCGTAAATCGTCATGGCATCGAGCACCGAGTGAGTCACCAGGGCGAGTGCGACCAGCAGCCACCAGCGTCCGTAGCGGTCGAACGAACGGGTCAGCAGTGCGATCGCTGCCGCCAGTAGGGGCGAGATCAGCAGCTGCCAGAAGAAAGCATGCGTCTCGGCGCGGTGCAGCACCATGTCTTCCACTGCGTTTCCCTTGTCGATGAATACGTCGAGGTCGGGCAGGGTGGCGACCACGCCGCCGACCAGCGCGGCTTTCCATGGTGCCGTCGTTTTGCCCATGACGGCGACGCCGACAGCAGCACCCAGTGCAGCCTGTGTGACCGAATCCAAATTCGTCTCCTTCAGAAATCCATTCAAGCATAAACCGCAACGCCGCCTAGACCTTGGCAAATTACCCGGCAAAACGGGGTGATGAGGCCGTGCGCCGGCGGCGGTTCGCTGGCGGAATGCAAGAAACGGGTGGTTAGACGCCGTCGCGGTCTATAAATTCACTGCGATGGATGGTTCTACCGAATTCACCGAGCCCGTCTGCGATGCGCAGTCTGCTGGCACCTATCGGCGTATCGAGCGCGCGATAGCCTATCTACGCGACAACCGGCACGCGCAGCCGGCGTTGTCTGCACTGGCTGCCTATCTCGGGTTGAGCGTGTCGCAGACGCAACGCCTGTTCAGCCGTTGGGCCGGTATCAGCCCCAAACGCTTCCTGCAGTTTCTGACCGTCGAGTACGCGAAATCGCGCATGCGTGAAACCGGCGACCTGCTGGGCCTGGCGCTGGACAGCGGCCTTTCCGGGCCTGGTCGCCTGCACGACCTGTTCGTCAGCATGGAGGCGATGTCGCCGGGTGAATTCAAACAGGCCGCCGCAGGCGCCGACATCCGCTATGGTTTCGGCGATTCGCCGTTCGGTCGGAGCCTTGTCGCGTTCACCGGTCGCGGCATCTGCCATCTGTCGTTCGTTGCCGGGGGCGACGAGCCGGCGGCGCTGCAGGCGTTGATGTCGACCTGGCCCCAAGCGAACTGGATTCTCGACAGCCCGGCGAGTGCGCAATTGCTGAATCGCATCTTCACCACCGGGCAACCACCGGATGGTAATTTATCGCTGTGGGTCAGTGGCACCAACTTCCAGATCCAGGTATGGCGGGCGATGTTGCAGATACCTTCGGCCGGTTTGCTGAGTTATCGACAGCTTGCAGACCTGCTGGGCAGGCCGAAGGCGGCGCGCGCCGTCGGCAGTGCGGTGGCGCGTAATCCGGTGGCCTTCCTGATTCCCTGTCATCGCGTGCTGCGCGAGAACGGCGAGTTCGGTATCTACCATTGGGGAACCGAACGCAAGATGGCGATGTGCGGCTGGGAATCGGCGACCAGGGAGAACGCCCGTTAGCGGCCGCGCGCCTCGAGGCGACGCAGAAACTCCTGCATTATGGTGCGATAGAGTCCATCTCCGCTGATCTTGTCTTCGATGCCGGCGTCGATGTTGGGGTTATCGTTGACCTCGATCACCATCACCTTGCGCCCGATCTGTTTCAGGTCGACGCCATACAGTCCGTTGCCGATCGCACCGGATGCCTTCAGCGCCGTCTGCACGACGGCGCTCGGCAATTCGTCGAGCGGCAGCGTATCGAACCCACCTTCGCGCACCTTGCCTTTCGAGTGGTCGGCGATCTGCCAGTGGCCGCGCGCCATGTAGTAGCGACAGCCGTAGAGCACCTCGCCGTTGAGCACACCGATGCGCCAGTCGAATTCCGTCGGCGTGTAGGCTTGCGCCAGGATCAGTTCGGAATCGCGAAACAGCTGTGCGGCCTTGGCCTCGAACGCGGCGCGGTCGGCCACTTTGAACACCCCGGTGGAGAACGCGCCGTCGGGGATCTTCAGCACCATGGGGTAGCCGAGCTGTTCTTCGGCGCGATCGAGTTCGTCACGGCTGACGACAACACTCGGCGGGATCGCCACCTTGTGCCGCGCCAGCAATTCGGCCAGGTAGATCTTGTTGGTGCAACGCAGGATCGAGTCGGGGTCGTCGATCACCACCAACCCCTCGGATGCCGCGCGGTGGGCAAACCGGTAGGTATGATGATTGACGTTGGTGGTCTCGCGGATCAGCAGCGCATCGAACTCGGCAATTCGGCCGTAGTCGCGCGCGGTGATCAGCTCGGCATCGATGCCGAGCGTTCGCGCGGCACGGATGAACTGCGCTAGCGCGCGCCGGTTGGACGGCGCCAGGGTTTCATCCGGGTCGTACAGGATCGCCAGGTCGTAACGCATGTTGCGTTTGCCACGTACCGAACGCCACGGCCTGCGCAGGTAGCCCGCCATTGCGTCGAAGAACAGGTCTTCCTGGCTGGGCTTCAAGGTCTTTAGGCCAACGCTGCGGATACCTTTGATGTGCCAGGCCTTGCCGCGCTTGAACTCCACCTTGATCAGCGGGCAGCGGAAGGTCTCGAACAGCGCCTTTGCCAGTTGCCGAAATCCTTTGGCCTCGCATTCACCGAAACAAATCAGCAACTCGAACCGTGTGACCTCGGTCGGTTGGTCGCGAAACAGTTTGGCGACGCGTTTGTCGAGATCGCCCAGTTCGCTACCGTAAAGGGCCTTGCGGCTGAGATCCTGCAGCGTGCGTATGGCAGGGATCACCTTGTGCCCGCGCGCCTCTGCGAGCAGCGAGGCGTAGTAACCCGGGCTGTGGTAATCGGTGTCGCGGCACAGGTTGAGAACGCGTACATGCCGTTTGTTCGACCAGGTCGGATCAACCAGGTAGTCGCGCACGGCAACGACCGGGTAGTCGGGAAAATCGCTTTTCCACTGGTTCATGGAATCGACAAGAATGACATGGTCGCTCATCGGGCATCCTCCGCCTTTATCAGTACCACTGCCTGCAGCCCTTTTTTGCCGTAGCGCGCCATCTGTGCGAATTGGCTGCGACCGATCGGCATGTTGATCGAGTCGATCGATGTCTCGCCGTCGTCGTAGTCGACGAATGGATCGTTGACATAGATGAAGTGTTCGTCGAAACCGCTGACCACCACCCAGTGCGGCGATTTCTCGTTGTAGATCTGCCACGAGCTGATCAGCACGATCGGCACGGCGCCGCCCTCGAATGCCGCTTCGAGAGCGTCGGCACCCAGTACGTCGAAATGCACCGGTATCCGATATTCGGCGATCTCGCGTTCCATGTCTTCCTGCACCAGCGTTATCACTTCCTTCTTGTCCGGGCTGCGGACGCTGTCGATCATCTGGATACCGCGATCGTTGACCCAGATCTCGACACCGAAGCCACGCTTGTGTGCGGCCAGTGCCAAACCGTAGGGACCGCAGCCACCGAGCCCCGAGGTCATGAACACGGTGGTCGCTTCGCGCCACAGCTTGATTTCGTCGATGCGACCGGCGTGGGTCTCGGGGCGCAGCGCCTGCATGGCCATGAGCAGGCAGGCGGGACCGCAGGTGAAGTCGAGCGTCTGTTCGTACCACGGCACCCGATCGAGGCGCGGCTTGAGTCGTTCGTCGAGTGCCTTCTCGTAGCGCCACGCGTCCATGTGGTCGGCGTAGTAGTCGGAAAGGCTGCCGAAACGGCGATAACCGAGTGATTCGAACAAGGCGATCGACGCCGCATTGTCTTTGCGGATCTCAAGGCGCATCCAGGCGCGTTCCTCGCGCCACGCCTCGGCCTCGGCGCGTTCGACCATCGTACGTGCGAAGCCCTTGCCCCGCGCCTCGGGGGCGACGGCGATCGAATACAGCCGCGCGGTCGCTGTGCCGCGGCTGAACAGCACGACCAGGCTGGCGACGACGGCCCCCTTGTGATCGGCCACCAGCAAGGCGGCATGCCCCTTGTTCAACAGGTGACGAAACTGACGACGACTGATGCGATCGTCGTCGAAGCAGCGATTTTCGAGAGCGACCATCGCGTCGAGATCATCCAGTGTTGCGGGGCGGATCGACACCGTCGGCAGCAGCTCCAGGCAGGGAAAAAAAGAGAGCGCGTATTTAGGGACAGAAATGGCAGGCACGCAAGTGAAATATCGGACCAGACAGGTATTCATTGAGCGGGCGGGTGTTTGGTCCTAAAGTCCGCGCTGGCCGCTGTGAGCAAGGAGCCCGCTGCATATGTCACAAAATTTCACCCCGCGCTTCGCCCATGCGGTGTTGCTCGGTCATCGCATCAACGTGCGCCCGCTGCTGCAGACGCCGCACCTGTCGGGTGCGCCGCTTGCCGTCGAAGTCAGCGGCGGCGGCCTGGCCGTCGTTTTGCGCTTTGGTGTGGTCGTCTTCTTCGACGTGCCGCCGATCGGGCAGACGCAATTCGTCGACGCCTTGCGACGCCACGTATCCGAGCCGATCGACCAGGGTGAGTTCGAGACCTTGGAGTTCATTGTCGAAAGCGGCAGCGAGCTGTTGCGCGAAGGCATCCTGCTGCTGGACAACGATGAGCTGCCGACGTTGCAGGTGGTCGCCGATGTGCTGGCCAAGAGCGTCGTGCTCGATCACTACGAGCACTTGGTGGCGGCGACGTTCGATCGGGTCGAACCCCTGGCCGAACAGTTGAGCAGCGGCAGCCATCGCATCCGCCAGTCGCGCAGCCTGGTGGCGCATATCGGCGAGATGTTGCGAGTACAGCATCGCATGGTCGGGCGCGCCGAGATCGGTGAGAAACCCGACATTATCTGGGACCATCCCGACCGCGAACGCCTGTTCGTCCGCCTCGAACAGGAGTTCGAGATCCGCGAACGGCGCAGTGCGCTCGACCGCAAGCTCAATCTGATCAGCACCACCGCAGAGACGTTGCTCGATCTGGTTCAGGCGCAACGCACCTTACGTGTCGAGTGGTATATCGTTATTTTGATCGTGGTAGAAATCGGCCTGACACTCTACGAACTCTTTCTACACTAAGCGAAGACGCTTTGACCACGGAGGACAGTTATGTCCAAGCCGTATATCGCGGATACCAAACCGAAAGCCGTTGAACTGAAGGCCGGCGAAACCGTCTGGTGGTGTTCATGCGGGCGTTCGAAAAACCAGCCGTTTTGCGACGGTTCGCACCAGGGTACCGACTTCACCCCGGTCAAGTTCACGGCCGACAAGGACGATAGCTACTACTTCTGCCAATGCAAGCAGACCGGCAGTCCGCCGCTGTGCGACGGTTCGCACAAGAAGATCAGCGACGCCGAGCTGGAAGAGCAGGACGGC
>MWSB01000004.1_pt1 | contig 13813 bp, 18 predicted proteins | sample 1021961 | NCBI WGS metagenome assembly MWSB01 (sample SAMN06335817, study PRJNA374545) | mollusc metagenome | biome: marine bay; material: sediment; isolation source: gill 31 cm from animal A | host: Kuphus polythalamius | place: Philippines: Mindanao | collected 2011-09-12 | reverse complement strand
GGCAATAGATCGTCAGCGTCGTCTCGCTCTTTAATTTTTCTGCCCGCGAAACGACTGCTGATATCTATAGTCCGCCTGTGTGACTTTTGTGTGACGCGATGCATGAAGCGGTACCCTCGTACCGCTTCTTGTCGCAGTTACCTGACGTGGATCAGATATCTGCGCCGCCTAACTACCCGGCTTCCCGGGAACGGTATGTGTGCCCGTTTTCCCACCCGGTTCAGTGCCGATGGTCGGGCTCCGGCACCTCGATGCCTTCGACCTCGGCCAGGCGTTCGAGCGCGACCTCCATCAACCAGCGGGAGCGCGCCGTCATCTGATGCAGATAGCCGTGCAGCGCGGCGTCCTGTTTGGTCGCGACCTCACACTGTGCGCTGTACGCCTCGAACGCCGACAGCTGCTCGATCAATCCGGCCATGTGGTGCGGGCACTCGCATTCCAGGCTGGTGGTCACCTGCGACAGGTGAATGAGTTGGTCGTGCGAGAAGCGCCGTGGTGGGATCGGTTCGTTGTTGGCGATGCACGGATTCCAGTCGGGCGGGCTCCAGTCGAAGCGTTTGGTCTGGGCGACCTGGCAATGCTGCCAGATATGCTCGAGCGCCACCGGTGCCCGCAGGGTCTGCAGGCCGTAGCGTTGCAGCTGGGCCACGATGTTCGACGGGCTGAACGCATAGATCACGATGATGCGCTGGGCGCGCCGCCGCAGCTCGGCGCTGTTGAGGTCGCGCGCCAGGGTGCGATCGAGAAACGGCAGCTCGATGATCAGCGTGTCGCATTCAGTCTCGTCTTCGAGAAACGCCGGAAGATCGGTATAGGCACCGGCGAGTTCCAGGCCCTCGGGCATGCTTTCGGTATTGCAGGCGCGCACCGAGATCGCCTGGCCGACCACGCAGACCTCGTGTTGCCCGCTGCCCAGCGGCGGCAGGTTGGCCGGTTGCGCGTTGTTCAGACGTTGATTGAGCTCTTCGACGCTCAGGTTGGCGACGGTGCTGATCGCGTAGCCCTGATCGACCAGCGTCTTGATCATCGTCAGCCGGGTAACATCCTGCTGGCTGTACAGCCGGCCGCCCTTCGGCGTGCGCTGGGGTTCGACAATGTCATATCGCCGTTCCCAGATACGCAGGGTGTCGGGTGAGATCCCGGTCAGCCGCGAAACGGCGCCGATCCGATAGGCGCCATGGTGTTCGTTTGATCGTGTCGTCATGGCTTACTCCTGGCTTATGTGTCCGCATGCCTGGCTGCAGATCGTGTTGTTGGTCATCAAAAGTGCGCACTCACACCGGTCGGCGGTGGGGTCCTGAAGTCGATCATCACGCCGCTTCATGTTGCAGCGCCCGGGGGTGTCATCAAGCCTGCAACCAGCAGCGCGACAACGACGATCGAGGTGAGTTGCAGTCGCAGCCTGCGGTAGGCGTCGTCGAGTACCGGCAACAAGCGGCGGTCGACGAACAGAATCGCCGTGAACAGAAATGCGTATCCAAAGAATGCCGACGTCGGTGGCAACGCCAGGAGGGTCCACGCGATCAGCGCCGGCATGATGCCCCAGCGCAGGCGAGCGTGCGGCAATGGGTCGTTGCGGTCGGCGGCGACGCCCCAGTGCACTGCGCCGAGAAAGCTCGCGATCACGGCGGCGTAGTGCCGTAGGGTATCGGTCGCGACGCTGGTCCAGGCCGGCTGCGGGTCGCCGACGATGATCATGGCGCAGGCAATGAACGGGATAAGTCCGGCATAGCCGAGCCATGCGCGCTCGCGTTGCCACGCGGCGCTGGTGCTTGTTGTTTCGGGCATGGTCAGAGTTGCGCCTCGATGTCTTTGATAATGGTGTTGCTCTGCGGGCCGGTGAAGCTCAGGTAGTTGTCGACCAGCTTGCCGTCGCGCCCGATCAGGTACTTATGAAAGTTCCACTTGGGATAGCGCCCGGCGGTTTCGGCGAGGTTGGCGAAGAAGGGATCGGCCTTGCCCTTCTTTACGCGGGTCTTGGCGAACATCGGGAACTTGACGCTGTAGGTCAGCCGGCAGAAGTCCTTGATCTGTTGTTCCGAGCCGGGCTCCTGGCCGCCGAAATCGTTCGACGGGAAGCCCAGTACCACCAGCCCCTGATCGCGGTACTTGGCGTACAGTGCTTCGAGACCTTCGTACTGATCGGTGAAGGCGCATTTGCTCGCCGTGTTGACGACCAGGACCACCTTGCCACCGTACGTCTCTTTGAGATTGACCACCTCGTCGTTGTTCAGCCGGCGCACGTCGTAGTCGAGCAGATCGTGGGTCTGCTTATCGCCGGCGTGTCCAGCTCCGAAGCCGAAAATTGCCATGAGTATCAGCACCTTGACCGGGGAATGTTTAGGTATTTTGGTCGTCATTTCGCGTTACGGCAGGCAGTGTTTAGAAAATGTATAGATTATGCCGTTACCGAACACAAGCCTGCTGGCTGTAGGTGTTTAGAAATCTGAACAAAAACAGACGAACGTGGCAGCACAGGCCGTTTGCCGCTGCCGGCGGATGTGTAGGTTGCTGAGCTGGGGGGATAGGTTCGTTGTTGGGCGAACGGGCAGACCGCGAACCGGTGCTGCGGCAGGCGGGCTTCAGCTATGCACCTTGACGTGCACGCAGATGTGCTCGCGGTGCTGCGTCAACACCTCGCGCAATCGCTGCTGCCATTCTTGTAGTGCCGCGTCGTTGGTTGCGGATGGTTCCTTGAGCGTCCTCCAGCCGTAGTCGTCTACGTCGATCCATTGGCCGTCTAGGCCGATCGCGCCGGTGGTCGTGAAGTCATCAGGCAGGTTGCGGACATAGCTCGCGTTGGCCAACACCTCGGTGCGTTCGTTGGGGAATCTGTCGACGAGTTCCGTGTCGGCCGGCAGGTCGTTGTCGGCGAATACCCAGTAGTCCCAGTGACGGCTCTCGATGGAGTCATCGTCGTCCCAGTCGAGTTCGTGTGCATCGAGCGCCTCGTTCAAGGATGCCTCGATACTGTGAGTGGTGTTTTCGACCAGGACGATGATGTTTGCTTTCATTTTGGAAGCGTGATGGTTCGATAAGAATGCATGCGTCAGGTAGGCGTACACAACGAGATTGCGCGACTATATGTCATGCTTGATTATCGTATTGCGCGCTGTCAGTACGACGTTGACGATATGCAGCATGCCGCGCTGCATTTTATGACTACCCTGCCGGCTGATTCTCTCACCGGGTACGTGATCCGCTGTCAGCGTGCGTTCGAGATTTGCGTTCCTCACAAATACGTTTTCTGCGCACATGCACTTGTTTGCACGTCGTCGCTTATCTATCATTTCGGCACTACTTAGACTGCATCCACAACGAGAATAACAAGTGTCGATCTCTACTTTGTTCCAACACGCCGGCTTCGGCGTCGTGCTTACTATCGCTGCAACTACTACTGCCAACGCCGCATTGATCGGCGGTATCGGCCTGCCGCCCGATGATCCCGGTTACTTCTCGGTTCAGGCCGTGGCGGATACCGGATTCAACGCCTCTGACTGGGTAACGCGCTCGCATTCCGATCATCACACCGTGTCCCTCGATGGTTTCGATTCTACGCAGGGTGTATTGACCGCGGTATCGTTCAGGCTGCGCACACGACTTTCTCACGCCGCGATGTTTGCCGCGAAAGATCCGACCTCTTGTCAGTATTTCTGTGAAGACGACGCCCAGGGTTACGGATCGATGCACGGTTTTGTCGGTATTACGCTACCCGGCCGCGCAGACACCTTCAATTATGCCTGGTTGTATCGGGAGTTTGACGTCGATCTGCATTGCGCCGGTGAAGGGTATTTTGGTTGTATGTCGAACAACTGGGGCGATCCCGCTACGCTGGGCGATCAGTCGTTGCTGATCGACGATGCAGCCTTGCTGGCGAGTTTTATCGATCAGCCGATCCTGATCGGCGTGCAGGCTTGGGCGTCGGCCCAGTCGGGCGACTGTTCAGACGATGAAGATCTTTGCCGGGCGCAATCCGTCTCGCGGCTCAGCGGTTTGATCGAGATCGAATACCAGTTCGAAGCGTTCGCGGAAGATCCTGCGGGCGTTGCCTCGCCCGGTACGCTTGCGTTGCTGGCTGGCGGTCTTGTTGGGTTGCGTCGCCGCGATCTCAAAAACAAAACTACCGGCTGATCAAACACCAAGCGGGTCGATTGCATCGGCCCACTGGGACCAGACCGCGGCATATCGTTACCGCGCCTCCACAACATAGGTCTTCGGTAGGCTGTCGTGCCAGCCCCGACCATTGTCGATGATGAGGAAAGAAAAAGCCTCGAAAGGGATCATGCGTGCGAACGATCTGCCGAAGATCTGTCCCAACGACGCAGGCAGTCCATCTTCGTTGACTACCCGCGTTCCGGTAATCAATTTACCGAGGGTCCGACCCGTCGTGGCTTCCAGTGTCACGTAGTACATCAGGGTCAGCGCGGCGCCATAGACCAAGTCCGGTATCGATTCCAGATAGGCGAGGCTCCGCTCCTCAAAGAGCACGTAGGTTAGCAATCCAATGATCAGCCCGAGAATCATGAGGCCGACGTAGTCGATGAACAGGTTCGCGATCCGCAGGCCTTTGCCCGCGGGCACGACCTCGATTGACTCGGGCGGCTGTACCTCGACGTCACTTTTCGGCGGGGCGTAAGGGGAGTGTTGATCGTTCATTGTGGAAGTCCTTTCCTTCGGTAATGTCGCAGTCTGCGCTTATAGATAGGATTTCAATCTTTTGAGCCTGTTTGCAGGTGAAACATTGCAACAAGCCACCGAGCAGCAGCTATCGCATATCCGGGCCGCCAAACGTACCACTGGAAACCGAGGTATGGGCTAAACCAAGCAATCTGCGGAAGTGAACGTCCCAAGCCATTTTCGGCGTAGCGGTAGGGGCGATAGCGGTGGTGTGTGACCCGTGAATGTCGCTCGAAACAAATCGCTTGTCGACAGTCGTCGATCCACGATCTTCAGGTACGTTAAAGCAGCTTGCTAGGCATTCACCTGGCTGCGCGCACCGATGGGAATGACGAGCACCACAAGACCCAGAACGCCCAGGTTATAGATCAGCGGGTAGGTGATAAATGCGTCGAAACTGATCATGCCGAGAAGGTAGATCGCGATCGTTACTGCGGTGAGTACGAAGCCGAACTGCAGTTCCTTGCCGGGGCTTCGCCAACCGACGGCCCGGCCGCCGAGAAACAGCATTGCCGCGGTCAACGCCATGTCGCCCGCCAGATAGGTAAAGTTTTGGGAGTACATCGATTCAATATCCGGGGACATGAAATCGAAACCCAGAACCAATCCAATCGCCACGGCCCAAAGTAAGCCGACAAGCATGGCCAGCAAGATGGTGTAGCCCAAGCCGGCGAGAATACCCCTTATCGGTCTGTATGGTCGGGTGTTCTTGTCGATCAAGTCGGATTGGGGTGTCTTGTAAGGATCCATTGACGTCATGCCGGTTGTTGTTCAGCGATGATCGATTGTACGTGCAGGTCCTGATCCTGTGGTCGTGCGACGGCCAGGCGCTTGCCCTACCGGTAATCGTCCGGGGCGGGAGGTTCGACGGACTCATCCAATACCAACCCGTGTTCAATCACCATCACCGGAATCGATCCATCAAAGCGATACGCTATACGGCCGTCTTCACGGATCAGTGCGGCAGTGATGGGCTTCTGCATCGTGGCACCGGACCTGTCCTTCAATTGCCCTGCGGCTATCCTGGCATTGATGGCGTTGACCTCAGCGTCGGTCGCCAGTCGGACAGGCGTCAGGTTTTCAGGACACGCGAGGATCGACACCATCGACGTATCGAAGCCCTCGGGTGTGACCGGCGTATCTGCATGCGCAGTGACGAAACAAGCCATGCAAAGCCAGGTGGCGAGAATCAAGCAAGCTGTGCGCATCGCGTACATCCTCTACGGTAGGCGGCAAAATCGAAAATGGCAGTGCATCAACCGGCCTCAGCGGCCGAGTTCAGTTTCCACCAACGACGCAGGGCAGCAAACACTGACCCCAAGACAAAAACCTTGAACAACAATACAGGAACTCCCGCAATGGCGTCGGCCGCTTGCAGCGGCGGGGGGACCGGAAAGATTTCCCAGATCTCTATTGCAGGTAGCATGTCCAGAAACGTCCACAGATAAAAGTTGCGGAAGGTTTCGATGGTGGCGCCTCGGGGTGCGCCATAGCTGGCCCATTCCTGCAGGTTCAGTACGTAGGAAATGCCGGCACAGGCGATCGCACCAAGCAGTACCGACAAGACGAAGAACACGAACACCAGCGAAACAGACCTTACCTCGGAGGCGATCAGTGTCGTGGTCCATACGGCCAGCACGCCCGCAGGTAAGGTCACCAACAGCCCCAAGCTCCAATGCAGGTTCGCTGCGTACTCAATTGACCAACTCACGAAGGCGGTTAGCATGAGGGCGCCGCTCAGAACACCGAAGATTTCTTTCAGATAGGGATCGGCTCTGAGTTTCTCCCAGAGAACCGGCAGTTGATCCACGATGCCCCCCAGCCGCTGCGTTGCGCCGCAAGTCGAATCTCACCTGGGTCGGCAGTGTACTACGCGATCTCACTGCTAGACTGATGTGTATGAGGTCTAGGATCAGCAAACGTGGCGTTTCAATCGCTTCTGTCACCGTGGTGGGCAGCCGCCACGCAAGATGACGAGTGGGCTTTGCATGCGAAACGTACCGTGCTGCGGTGTCGCGCATTGTTGGTTACTGAAAGGTGTCGTGCCCGCATGTGAGGCGTGCCGCGTTCAGAGCCATTCCCACCAGCGGACCGGGCCGATTAGATACACAAGGACGAAAGCCGATGCGGCCAGCGCAATGAAAAAGCCGACAGCTTGCCGCTTGAGCTCACGATCTCTTATGTACAGCGGCAGCCCGCCCAGCAAGGTTACCGCGACGACAATGTAATAAAGGGGATAGGCCACAAAGAAGACCGCCCCGAGGATGAAGAACCAGAGGATGGTAATCTTTGCAACGTTGCTGCCGGCCCACCTGAATGCCGTACTCAGCATCTTTGCTCAGCACGTAATCGCACGATTGCGCAAGGCTAGAGCACTCCTTTGCCGCGTAGCCGTGCCCAGAGGCGCACCAAACCGTGACGACCGAGAATCATGTACAGCCCAAGTGCTATGCCGACAAGCGATTGTGCCAATAGCGCCAACTCGCTCGCCTGAAACAATGGTGTACCAAAGGTTCCGCGCATCTCGTCTTATTGCCGCAGTGTTTCTACTACCAGCGCCGCACCGGAAAGGAATACGATCAGTGACCATGCAAGCACCCCGGTGCCCATCGTCGCAAGCAGTCTGGCCTCGAACGTATTCCAGTCGGAAAGCGGTGGGGAAGAGGGGAAGAAGAATCGCGAAATATGACCACCAATGGCGAACAGCAACAGGCCCACGCCCATCGGAAAAAGATATCGCCACGCGAGTATCTCGATGACCTGAAGGCTATTGGATGCGACGAACTCGCCATGCATCTGCGGCATGTGGGACGCCAGTCCAATGAGCTGTTCGACAACCAGCCACATCCCGAACAGCTTGATGAGTGTTGTTGCAATGTCGGATTTCGTCATGGTCCGGCATTTTAAGTTGGGATAGGGGGCGAGTCATCAGGATAGGGTCCGACCGATTGTACTTATCCAGCACCAGGCAGTCGCGCAGTCGGCCCCTTGAACACCGCGTACACCACAAACGGCCTGAACGCCAAAGCGAGGGCGACTCGAACAGGGCTCGCCATATCCGTCCGGGTCGGCGATGCGCCTCAAGCCGATATCGCTGAAGCATAGGGATACGCAGAGCCTGCCGGTACGAGCTGCAACCAAATGCGACCACACCTGCAATAATGTGCGCAAACTGGTTGAAGCCGGTTGAAGGGGGTGGCCCTTCGTTGCAGCGGCTTCTGTTTATTAAGGCATACCTTCAGGGCTGGAGCGGGGTGAGGAAAATATGGTCGAGCCGAAGACGCAGATGAAGGGACGGATAACCCGGATAATCTTGGGTAGTCTGCTACCCGCCGTGTTTGCCGTTATCTACCTCGCGCTTGAGTCGACGGAACTTCCGCCGATCAAGGAACTCGCGGTAGTGTTGCTGATCGGATACGTGATGACCGGATTTCAGGCGATTGTGGCATCGCTGCTGATGGAGTTCATAGTCAACCCCCGGTGGGGCTATCCGACCGCAATTGGTGTGGGTGCCGTGTTGGGCCTGGTCGGCATAGCTCTCTTCGCACCGGTGCCGAAGCTTCTTGTCATGGGCGCGCTCATCGGCACTCTGATGGGATGGCTATTGCATTCCCACTATCGTCGATCGACAAGAATTGAGCAACGGGTGGCGTAGTTTGGCCTGGGCAAAGGCATCCAAGCTTTGTTCTGCACTTAGCGTGCTAGTGAATCTCCGAAGATTGCCTCAGCCACGACATGATGGGGTGTGGCTCGTCCCTGAATGAATCAGGGGTGGTCTGCGTTTCTCAATAAATCCCTGGCATCAGCCGAAAGCGCACGCGTTGTGCATAGTCTCGATAGCCTGGCAACTCTTCCAGGAGCGTCTGGTCTTCAAGTGCCGTTCGAATCACCGTGACGATCAATGCGACTGCGGCGGGAATCAGTGTCCATACCGAGCCCAAGGCGAGAACAATACCGATCAACGGCAGAATGTTTCCTGCATAACCGGGATGCCGTACGAAGCGGTAAGGACCACTATCACACACTACGTGCCCTCGTTCGGTCTGAATACGCACCACGCTCGAGAAAAAGCGGTTTTCAGCTACCGCCCATGCAGCGAAAGCGTAGCCGAGCGAGATCAAAAAGATCCCCGCTATGACGAGCCATAGCGGAAATTCGGACGACCAGCTATAGCGATGGTCCAGCCCCGCCACAATGACCAAGGGGAACACAACGGCCACCGCCATCAGTGGTGCCAATACTTTGTCCCAGGTCTTTGCATTGCGGAAGTTTTCAGTGCTTTGCCGTTCAGCCATCAAGCCGGGGTGTCGCCGTTCGGCCCACATGCGCCCCCCAATGCCGGCGGCAAGGATCAGCAGGGTATACACCCACGCCTGCCACCAACCGAGGTCGCCACCGCATATCAATAAGATCAGGGGAATAAGCAGATACGCGACGGTTAGCCTGATCCACCGGCGAGGGGCTTGTGGCTGAGCTGATTCTTCGCCGGCCGCCTTCTCTGACATTTCAGCGCAAGAAAGGGGTAGGGGCGCTGCCGTATCCCTTGTCGAAAGTGCTGGTCATTCTCATGTTCCGCCGTGAACTCGAATGTTGAATCCCTCGTCTTGTTTCGGCTCTTGGAAGTATTTGGTCACTTCGTTGAACATCGACTCGGTGTCGAACGCTGCCCGCTCAGGATTCTCGATGCGCCGCTTCTTAATCTGCTCCAGGCAGGCATCGTTGCTCACATCGAGATAATTGAGTTCGTTTTCGGCTCCAGCGTCGGTGACTATCTTTTTGAGCCAACTTCGCTGTTTTACCGTGTTTGCCGGAAAGTCCATCACTACGTCTGCACCGGCTTTCAAGATATCGACAACGTGTGCCTTAACCAACGGCCTCATTAAGGACGAATAATGAAGATAATCTTCGAATGACGCGATGTTGTTTGGGTAGAGCGTCGACAACCATTGATCCTCACAGATCAATACCGCGTTGCGCTGCTTTGCGATTTTCTTTGCCAGCGTCGATTTTCCTGCCCCCATCTTCCCAGAGAACAGAATCAGTGTTGCGGTTCGCACGTTCTTCCTTTCGGCTATTAAAATTCGGTTAGCTCACGACCTGTATAGAGTGGGCGATGGGTTTAAAGTCCGGCGCCCAATGCGGAATCTTGTGAGCTTGTTTCTAGCACGTACTGGCTGAACAAATGCTCTTTGTCCGTCTTCACCATTAACATCGCGTGATAGATTGCTGAGATGTTGTTCAGCCAACTCTCTAATCTGGCCACTTCGTCGTCGCATATCCTGCCGCTTTTTCTAAGGGCGCTTTCCGGATTCGACAACCACATCCTACCGCTGTGCAAAATGCCGTGAACCGCCGCCACGATTCGGGCATCAATATTTTCTTCTGTCGTGATTTCATCAAAGAGAGTCTTGAGACAGTCAAGAATATCGTAGTAGATGTCATCACTGAGTGTTCGACGATAGGGCTTCAGCATGCCCAAAAAGCAATTTGGCCAATCTTGCGAATTCGGCAAGAAAGAACCATGTGTGAATAGTCGGTTTTTTGCTTCTTCTTTGTTCATTTGCTATCTGCAACCTATGAGACTCTGGCTAAAGGCCGACGCCTGGGCAAGCTCTTTGATCGGTTTATTGCCTAACGGCTTCAAAAGGGCGGGCATGGCTCTGCTACCGAGATAGTACGTGCCAGTTTATGCTTGCTCGAAACCGAAGGCGAAAAATTGGATGCGTTGCGCCGATTGATCGACGAAGGACACAAGAGCGGCACAAGCTTTACTTGATAAGGATGGGTGATACATTTAGCGTCTTGGCCGATTCTCAGGCACCTCGCGAGACACTTATCTCCGCGATGCGTTAAAGGGTATCTTTCGCGCCTGGCTTCCTGAAACAGAGACGTCGTCGTCCGTTGGTTCGCAAGCGGCGACGGGTATCTGGAGCACGGCGAGAAAAACGGTGGTGCCGGGACGCCGTGTTTTCCTTTGGTCCTATGCAGTGTGTCGTCCGCTGTTTATGGACAAAAAAACCCCGCTGCCGCGGGGTTCCTTGCCACTAACTCAAGCCTGCTCTCAGGCGTCGCCGGCCTGCTTGCGTCTCCGGTAATGACCGAATCCCGCGATACCCAGGCCCATCAGTGCGATCGTACCTGGAACGGGTACGCCGGTTCCTGTATTACAGGGCGGTTGACTGCCGTCGTCGCAGGTTCCGAAGGTCACGCTGCCGATCGTAGAGGCGATCGCGGCATTGTCGAAGGCGTTCGACACGACGCCGTGGTAGGCAACGGGCGTCAGGACCTGGCCGTTTGGCTGAGTTCCCGCAGGCGCAAAGCTGGTCGTGGAATTGTCATTGATGCAAGGCTCCGACGGGTCGTCGCGGCAGGGGTCCAGCCCGCTGATAGCCAGTGGTGAGGCGCTGTCGACCAACGCCTGGCTGGTGGGGTAGGTGCCAAAAAAGCCCTCGAAAGGGTCGATGCCGATCAATGCGTTGATCTGGTTGATTCCGTCAACAAATACTCCCGACGGCTGCCCCGGCGAAGCGTGGTCCGTTCCGAGCACCAAACCACCTCCACGCAGATCGAGCTGTGTGGCGTAGTTCTGGATCCATCCAGCCTCGGATGACATGCCATTGGCGTTCGTCCAACCGGGTGCCGAGGAGATGATTCTGCCGTCGACAATCAGGTTCTGGTTCGCGAGGCCTAGATACCAGTTGGCGATATTCTGATAGTTGGTAACCTGGTTGGCCGAGCTGTTGGGCCCCGTTACCAGGTCGTAGACCCAGACCTGTGAATAGCTGCTGAAGTCGGAAATAACCGTGGTGTTCAAGTCAACGTAATCGACGGTATTGCCGTCTGCGCCTAGAAAGTTGACTAACGATTGACCGTCGGCGACGTAACTCGTGCTGCCTACGCGTCCGAAGAGAATACTGGCAGCATTCGCCGAAGATGCGCTCAGCAAGCCGATTAAGACCAGTGATAAGCCGCGAGATTTATTCATTTTTCTTCGTCCCGTGAAAGTCATTTGTGATGTGAAGCGTTCTCCCGAGAAAACATCAAGGCAGTTTTTATGCCTGAGGTTCGGGGAGTGAATAAAATCATTCGACATTTCAGAGGCTTGGTATTTTCGCCAAACGCGGCCTGAAAAGATATGTAAAGTTTTTCGACGTTTTCAGGCGATATGCCGATGGGTTCATACGCAGTACATTCAAAGCCCCGCTAGCTGCCGGGCCAGTTATTCGGCGCAGGTCGTGCCGCCTGCGTGAGGGTAGAGGAGTCAGTAGGGATCAAAGATTCCGACCCTTTGATTTCCTTGATGTATTCATACATGGCATACAGGAACGATATCGATGTGTCTTTCGCCCTGCATGGGAGGACGCAGGGGGCATTCCTTGGTTGGCCAATGGCTCCTGTCTTCAACGATATGAAGCTGATACTTCTCGTTCAGTGAATCGGAGCTAAACCGCTCGACTTTCGAAAAATAGCGTTCGTATCTATCGAAATAGTCCATGCCGGGAGCTCGAACATGATGCTCCTCATTGGGGTTGGGCTCTGGATACTCAATGGTCTTTTCCGCTACCAAAGGCACGGGAAGAACCGCGATGCCATTTGGCTTCAGGATTCTGCGGATTTCAGAAATAGCCCTGACGTCGTCTGGAACGTGTTCCAGCACGTGAGAAGCAAACACGAAATCATATGTTTGATCTGCAAATGGAAGCTCCTGCAAATCAACGCGATGATCGACGCCTTTCATGGAAAGGTCGGCTGTTTCGTATGTACCGAATCGCGTAGAGAAGAAATCCCGGAAAAACGGCTCCGGCGCAACGTGAAGCATGCTTAACGAAGAATTGTCTCGTTTATCCAGTAAGCCTTTAACAACCACGAACTGAATTCGGTGCCGTTCCAGCGAACCGCATGCTGGGCATTTAGCATGTTTTCGTAATCCCGTAGGGGGGTGAACATCCCGAAACGGGCCGCTGTAGTCACATACAGGGCAGGTATACCTCTCTTTCTCGAGATTTCGAAGCAAGAACGGATAGCAACTGGCCTTGTTCTTCAATCTGCGCAGATAGAACCTAATACTCAAGACTATCTCCCGTCTGTTCGCCGTTGCACGCCGAACAAGGCGGCCCTGTCGGAGTGCTGTACGCACAGCCGTCGTGCAGCCATCCGTAATGGGGTTACGGCTTGTCGGTCAAAATATCCGTTGCCCTTGCAGCAGTTCAAGCACCTTGATCCCTTAATTTTTCGATGTCGGAGAATCAAGAACTCCGACTTCTTGATTCTGTTGATTCCCTGACGCCTTTGTGGCTCGACGAGCGCGACTGATCCGAATGGTCGCGGGGTCCGTATACGTTTCATGAGACCGACGCGACAGGCGCGCCACCAGCGGTATGTCACGCCACCCCGAAATAAAGCAACCGTACCCAACAAGGAGAAGTGTAATGTCTTACTTTGCTCACACATCATCGATCGCGGCCCGTCTGGCGGCCGCCTGCGTCCTGTTTGCCCTGAGCGGCGCGAACCACGCGTTGGACGCGGTCGAAAACGTCGCATCGGAACGCCAAATCTATACCCTGAAACTCGGTGCCAGCGATTCCTACGTTGGCCAACAGGTTCCATTGCAGAAAGCATATGCCAATATCGGCGTCCAGGCGGACATAGTGCAAGGCGCCTGTGTCTGCACCAATCTGGCAAGCGTCTCGGTCATCTGTGAAGACTGCGATTCAGAGACCGAGGTAGACCGCTGCCACCTGCACGACCGGCAGTGTCAGGATGCCGCACTGAAAGGCGGCATTCGCGAACACCAGACGTTTTTCTGCACCACGGGAACGGAGTAGGCCTGCGACTCAGAGGCAGCGCCGCATTCGCTGCGCAATTTTTCTGGCGCCGTGCGCGTGAACGGGCGGGCGATTTGTTCGGTGCTGGCCAAGGCGGGTCGCAAGGCCTTTCGTGGTCAAGAGCTGTGATCCCCGAGCGCTTTCTACATCGATAACGGAAAAATCTTTCACTTTTCTGACAGGCTAAATCGTTTGTTTGACGAAACGGGAGGCGCCTTCTAGAGTCAGTGCACAGCCAGGCTACAACCTGATCCCAGGGAGATGGAACGATGACAGGTCATGTACAAGGCAAGTTCGTGTGGTTAGTGCTT
>MWSB01001194.1_pt1 | contig 16089 bp, 11 predicted proteins | sample 1021961 | NCBI WGS metagenome assembly MWSB01 (sample SAMN06335817, study PRJNA374545) | mollusc metagenome | biome: marine bay; material: sediment; isolation source: gill 31 cm from animal A | host: Kuphus polythalamius | place: Philippines: Mindanao | collected 2011-09-12 | reverse complement strand
GAGTTATTCGGCCTTTGGCCTCACCCTTCGGGCTGCCGTCGCGTTGCGACGGCGTTCTGCGGCACCTCCGGTGCCTGGTGAACCCGCTCCGCGTGTTCGATACTCCAGCACCCGGCCAAAAACGCAGAAGGGCCACCCGTTGGGTGACCCTTCATCGTTTGGTGGGGCGGCGTCTACCGAAATTAGATTGTACGATATTGATTTAAAAGGTTAATCTCTCATTGTCGATTTCCGGTTACCCCGAAAGTTACCCCCGGCGTCGCGGTTTTGCTCGGTCTTGGGGCTCTCGACTCCAATCTGACACGTGCGCCGACTCGTATTGTAGATTCAGTCGTTCAGCCGTCTCCGCCAACGCCTTCTGTACGAACGCATCGTGCTGTGCGGTCAACTGCTCGAATGTGTCCCGGTGCATCCCCTTCGGCTTCGGTCCCATACCATTAATAATACCGGGCTCCCAGCCAAGTCTTTCGCGAATTTTGTCCGCTCGATGAATAGCCCTGGTTTCTGCGCGTTCTCGTTGGCTGGGGTAAGCCAATTGAAAGCATTGCCGGCAGGCAAACATTGCCCCGCCGTAAAGGATCGCGACGCGTCGTCCGCATCCGTCTGAGGGGCATAGGAACCAAGTCCGCTGGCCGCCCAGGTGGCAGCTGGTGAAGGCCAGTTCGACGACGCAGGTCTGCTTTCTCCAGTCATCGCCAGCGGAACGATGCATATAAGTGAGAGTGACTTGCTCGGATGCGGCAAGGACACCGATGGAAGCGATAGCCTTGCCGTGTCGCAGCCATGGCCATACGAACGACCTTCCCGGCTGTAGATATCCCTCTCTTTCCCAAACTCGAACGTCGATAGATCGAAAACGATCGGTCGTGAGATGCCTTCCCCCAAGGTTGCCGCGACGACCGCTACCTGTTCCGCCCATACCTACCTCCACTAAACTTTTTTCGAAATCATTTGGAAAGTGTGGCGTACTCTTCGCCTATAGTCAGCGAGGCAATTCAGTCGTCATTGGCGTGCTTCTCGTGTGGGAGGAAGCGTTCGCATTCGCGTGGATCGGTATCCCACAACCCTGCGATCGCTTCCAATTCGCCTTCGCGACAGTGGCCAAGGTGCGGATGACCAGTGCGGTGAAAATGGCGACAGATTCCGCATTGGACTGACTGACTCGTCGTTGTTGGCATTGCCACAACCTCCGCTCGTTTCAAGTAGAAGCAGCGCGCTTCGAGGTTATTGCGGCAGTTGTCTACTACTTCAGCGATCATATCTGGATCGGTTTCTTCGATGTGCGCCAGCCACCGGCGAATACTGAACTCTTCGTTCGCCGACATGTCAGGGGCTGGCTGCAGCGGTTCTGCGACTGCGACAGTTGCGACTGGTGCGACACTCACTGGGCAAGCTGCTCTCGGTGTCGCAGATGTCGCGGGTGTCACTGTCATCTTTGCCGCGAGTCCACCTTTCTTGATCAGTTCGGACAACATCACGGGGTGTCCTCATCCAGGAGAGCCGGGTTGACGTGAATCTCTTTGCGCCTTTCGTCATGCACCAATCGGACTCTGCCGGCTTCCACTAAATCGGCGAGGGCAGAATCCAGCGCATCTTTGTGGCGAAGATTTACCGGTGTCACATTACGTTGAACGTCGCGCCTCGGAATGATGCGGGTCTTCTCTTTCCGGCAGTAAGCGAGCAACCATTGGTCTAAACGCGCGGCATCGGCCAGACCCTTCGGCATCGCCAACTCGCCATAGAAACGCCGAGCTTCGTGGAGGTGCCAAGCCGCAATGCGTGAAGCACCTTCAAACGCTGCGAGTCCAATGGAATTGCTACTACCGTTTTCGAACATTTGAAACAGTGCCGCTATTCTGGATGCATTGTCGGCAGTCTTGCTGGCCACGTCTCGAACGTCATATAGCTCGCCACCGGCGCGCAATTCAAATTCAATAGCATCATGGAACGCTATCCATGCGGGCTTGGCATCTACCGACAGAGGCAAGACCGGAGGGGACAATGCACCTTCTTCATCCAAGGGTGCCGTGCGTTTCAGGATCGCTGAGATGCGTTGATTGAAACACGCCAAGCTGGGCCAGAGTTCCGGTGGATCTGAGAATGCCCGGAACCCTTGCGTGGATTCAGGCCATGCCAGTAGAAAGCGGGCAAGAAACCCTGTTCCGCGTGCCAGCCCCTCTGAACGGTCGAAGAAGCTGCGCAAAGTGGCCTCCTGTACTTGCAGAGCGATGGTCAGTCGTGCCCCGCGTACGGTGAAGGAATCCGTGGTACGACGGTCGGTGGCGATCGGTACGCCATCCCAAAGCTGGTTCAGTGTCGCCAGATTTCGCATGACCGATTCCTTGCCCATGCCGTGTGCGCCGAACACCAATCCAGCTTCGCTCGACATTATTCCACCTGATGGCCAGCCTTTAGCGAGACTCCATTTCAAAGCCTCCGGCGTTGCATCACCGTGAATCAGGCGTGGAACCCGCGGTGTTTCCGGTTTCTCGTACTCGAGCTCGTGCAAAGTGCCTTCGTGTTCGCGGGTATCCTTTCCCGATTTGGCAAGCTGGCGGATTTTCTCCTTGACCCCGCTACGCTTCGCTTCCCATGCTTCCTCTGCTGCCTTGTAGTCTTTGACGAGAGGTATGGCGGCTTCGGCCTGCTCGGCTTCATAGTCCCTGATCGCCTGCATGAAGAAGCCGTCGCAAGTTGATTTGCGCTCACCGGAATCAGCGACGGTCAGCAAAAACAACCCCACAGGCCCCTGCAGTTTCTCCGCACGTTTCACATCGGTGTGAGCCTGTACGGCTAACGAAACGGCCGCCAAGGCGCTCGAGGCAACCAACGGTATAGGCGCTTGGGTGAAAGCGTGGACCTCTTCCACGGCGTTGCGTATCGTCTCCGGCATAGCATCAAGAGGGTAGGGCTCCGGGGCAATTTTGACCGCCAAAGAAAGAGGGGTGCCCCAACCCTCAACGCTAGATCTGCTTGAAATGCGTGACCGGTTGACGGACTCGGCAACTGCCTCAAGCCCAAGCAAGTTGCCCATGTCGTTGAAATCTGTCGCGCCAGCAGGGCGGTGGTGTCCGAAGGTCGGAATGGCGACACTGCCTCCCACAGCCAGTGCGGCCGTATTTGCTTTGTCGATGCCGGGGTTCGACTCGGTGTCTGCGTCATCGTCTGCGCAGATGATTATTGTGATGTTGGGACGATTCTTACGCAGAGCCTTGGCCACCGACTCCAAATTACTCGCATTGAAAGCAACTGCTACTGGATAGCCGGTCGCCTGGTGAATGGTCGCGCACGTGGCAAAACCTTCGGCGATGCATAAGGTGCTGGCACCCTGAACGGATCCGACAATGAAGTACCCACCAGATATGCGTCCACCGCCAAGGAAGCGCTTGCTTCCGTCTGCAGCAATAAACTGCAGGGAGAGCAGTTCACCGGCCGAACTTACCGGGACGACAAGCGCTCCCTTGTACGCCCGAGCTCCGAACGCCTTGACCTTCTTTCGTACGAGATATGGATGATCGTCGCTGGCGGTGGTTGCAGCGTCCCAGATCATTGCAGCTTTGGCGGCTGCGTTGTCGGATTGTTGTTGACAAATCGCCTCTGCACGTGCCTTTGTTTCCTCGACGCGTTGCGCGAATGCCACGCGTTCCATCGGAGAATACGGTTTGTCTCGTTTCGCCTGCCAGTTGTAGGAGAAATCCGAAGCCCAGTCGCCGAAACATCCGCCCAATCCATCCTCGAAAAGCTTGCACCAACCCGCGGTATTGCCTTCGCGTTTACCGATGCCTGGAATGCGATGCATTTTGCCGGGCTCGATCACTTTGGGCGGTTCCAACCCAGCTTCCCGCATCGCTTGACGGAAATCGGAAACGACGTCATGCATGGAGCAGCCCTCCGTGCTGAATAAGCCATTCCGCCGGGGGTATGGGTAGGCATCCTCTCTGTGCCAGGGGAACGATTGCGGTTTTGATGTTTGCGGCGAGACCGGGAGACTTGAGAACGTACTTGAGTGCTTGTCGGGCCACCAGGTGAGAGCCAATGCAGCCCCTTGTTTTCTCGGACATTGGTATAGCCTCCCAATCAGTCACCAGCATTGCGACTGGATTCGATTTGTTGGGTAAGCCAATCGTCGATTTCCTCCTCAATCCAGCCAACGGCGCGACCGCCAAGGGCGACCGGCTTAGGGAACCTACCCTCGGAAATACGCAAGTAAATGGTGGAACGAGAAAGGCCCGTGCGGGCTTTAACGGTGGGAAGCCTGAGGATTGCAGTAGCCATGTTTACGCCTCCTGGGCGTCGGTTGAACACAGCTAAGGCATTCTGCTGATCCATGGCCAAATGTATGGCGAGTGGATGTGGGAAAAACGGGCTGTTTGGATAAAACCAAACAAAACGACGCAAACCATCGAAAATTGCAAAAAATGTCCAATTTCAGAAATCGGTAAGAGTCGTGGCTCAGTCAAATGGAAGCTTTCGAAAGAATTCCTTCTCTCGCATCGAGTATTTCTCGGGCACATCCTTTCAGGGTGTTTTCTTTGAGCCGGCAGTTCATTCCAATCTCCTCTCTAGCAACCACGAGTTCGTCGAGTTGTTCAAAAAGCTTCGACGGTTCCATCGTCAACTTGGCCTTTTCGGCCAACAACCACGCTGTCCTTGCGAGCGCGTCACGAGAATGAGAATAGGATGCGTTTGAAGGACTCGACGGCGTTTCGGCAAATACGAGTAAGTCGTCCCACGTCACCCAAGTATCGTGGGATTTCGGTAGCCTATCTCGAATATCAGCCGGTACCCCCAGATGTTCGTGCATCTTCTTTTCTTCGACTTTGGACTTCGGTTTTCTCAAGGCGGGAAGGATTTCGGCATCAATTGCATTGCGCAAGAACATCAAGAGCCTGAGAAAGTCCGAATGAAGCTTGTCGTTCTGAACCACCAATCTGAAGGCATTGCTATCTAGCGGATCGTCAATCTTCTTTGACCAAAACAGCAAATGTAGAGCGGCTTCGTGCAGCGTGAGGAGATTGACCACTGATGTTCCTGATTGTTGGTTAATTGGTGCGACGAGTGTCATCTCGCCAGTCAGTGCTTAGCTTTCTATGTCCAGTAGACACTGGATGCGCTGGCGCGAGCAGGGCACAGAAAGGTGAATCCAAGACAGGCGTTTAGCTCCTTGGCGGTTCGAGCGGCTTATGCTCAGCGATACAGGCACCGTAGGCCTCTTGAATTGGTTTCTCCATGCAAGCCAGATCAAACCTATAGAAGCATCATGGGCGCTGGGAGCATTCAGGCAGGTTCTTCCACCCCGCCGGGCGGTTCGACAGCCCTTGCCTTCGCACACCTATGTTGTTGGATTGCCTAGGATTCTAGCGGCCTTTTTTGTACAGTTACAGTCGTTCAACGACTGGAGAAGGACAGCTACCTAGAAAACCTCAGTTCTCATCCGGATGCCGGTGAGGGAGTGAAAGGCGGCAACCGGTATTCAGGGGTAAGGGATGCGGCTTGGCGAAAGATGAAACTGATTGACAACGTCAACGACTTACTAGGCGACGATCTGAGGGACACCATAGCTGAGGGAGCTAAGCTCAGAATCGCCGCTTCATGCTTTTCCATCTATGCCTTCGCGGAACTCAAAGAGCAACTTGAGAGAATCGATTCACTGGAATTTATCTTCACGTCACCGACGTTCGTCCCTGACGAAGTCACCGACAGCGGCCGCAAGGTCCGTCGGGAGTTCCACATCCCCAAGGCGGAACGGGAGCGCAGCTTCTACGGCAGCGAGTTCGAGATCGAACTCAAGAATAAGCTCACACAGCGCGCCATTGCCAAGGAATGCGCGGATTGGATGCAGCGTAAGGCGAAGTTTCGCTCGAACCGCAGCAAGGCCCCCATGCAGCAATTCGCCTGCGTGGAATCATCCGGCAGCGAAGTGGTTTACCTGCCGTTGCATGGCTTCACCGCAGTCGATCTCGGCTATCAGCAGGGTGACGCGGTCTCAAACCTAGTCAACAAGGTCGATGAGCCGACTTTTGCCAAAACCTACCTGAGCTTGTTCGATCAGATCTGGAACGATCCGGAGAAAATCGAAGACGTCACTGAGCGGCTTTGCAGCCATATCGCCTCCGTCTATCAGGAAAATCCGCCGGAGCGGATCTATTTTCTGATGCTGTACAACATCTTCAGCGAGTTCCTAGAGGACATCAGCGAAGATGTATTGCCGAATGATCGAACCGGCTACCAGGACAGCCTAGTCTGGCAGAAGCTCTTCAACTTCCAGCGCGATGCGGCAACCGGCATCATCAACAAGCTGGAGACCTACAACGGCTGCGTCCTTGCCGACAGCGTAGGCCTGGGCAAAACTTTCACCGCCCTGGCGGTGATCAAATACTACGAATTGCGTAACAAGAGCGTGCTGGTTCTCTGTCCCAAGAAGCTGGCCGACAACTGGCTCAACTACAACCGTAACCTCAAAACCAACATCTTCACCAAGGACCGTTTCAACTACGACGTCCTCTGCCACACAGACCTGCAGCGCACCACAGGTGAATCGTTCGGCACGCCTCTGAATCGGATCAACTGGGGCAATTACGACCTGGTGGTTATCGACGAGTCACACAATTTTCGCAACAACGAGGTGTTCAAAGATCGCGAGACCCGCTATCAGCGCCTGATGAATGCCGTCATCAAGGAGGGTGTCAAGACCAAAGTGCTGATGCTCTCTGCCACTCCGGTTAACAACCGCTTTGCCGATCTGCGAAACCAGCTGGCGTTGGCTTATGAGGGCGAATCTGACACGCTCAGCGGCAAGCTCAGAACCGAAAAAGACATTGAGGAGATATTCCGCCGGGCGCAAACGGCTTTCAATGCCTGGTCAAGACGGCCCGCAGAGGAACGCACGGCCGCCAATATCCTGGAGGCGCTGGATTTCGACTTTTTCGAACTGCTCGACAGCGTCACAATTGCCCGTTCTCGCAAGCACATCCAGCAGTTCTATGACACTTCGGAGATCGGCAGCTTCCCTGAGCGACGCAAGCCGCTGGCATTTCACCCGCCATTGACAGATCGGGACGACGTCATCGGTTTCAATGAGATCTATGGCCGGCTCTCAACCCTTCAGCTCGCAGTGTATGCACCGGTCAGCTATATCCTGCCCAGTCGGCTAGCCAAATACGAGGCACTCTACGATACGGAGGTCGCGGGCAACCGAGGTACCCTGCGCCAGGTAGACCGTGAACGCAGCCTACAGGCGTTGATGACCACCAATCTGCTCAAGCGCCTGGAAAGCTCAGTCGAAGCTTTTCGCATCACGCTCAGAAAGCTGCGTGGTAACCACACCAATACCTTGCAAAAGATTTCAGACTACCGAGCAAGCGGTCGCGACAACGGCTTTGCCGACGTGGCCGCCGCATTTGCCGATATGGAACCCGACGACGAGGAGTTCCCGGAGCCGGACGATGACAGAATCGGCACCAAGGTAAAGATCAACCTCGCGGATATGGATCTGCCATCCTGGGAGCGTGATCTGCAGGCCGATTTGGTGGTGATCGAGGGCCTCCTGTCCGAGATGGAGAAGGTTGGTCCGGAAGACGACGCTAAACTGCAGCACTTGAAAAACCTGCTGGAAGGCAAGATCACGGCTCCGATCAACCCCGGCAACCGCAAGGTACTGATTTTTACCGCCTTCGCTGACACCGCATATTACCTCTACAACCACTTGGCACCGCGCATCCGCGAAACCCATGGTCTGCATACCGGGCGGGTCACCGGTTCCGATGCGCCCAAATCCACCTTAGGGCAGGGCTACGATTTCCAGTCCCTGCTGACGCTGTTCGCTCCCAAGGCCAAGTCCAAGCAGCAGGTCATGCCCGATGAGCCCGATGAGATCGACATCCTGATAGCCACCGACTGCATCTCGGAAGGGCAGAACCTGCAGGATTGCGACTATCTGGTGAACTACGACATCCACTGGAACCCGGTGCGCATCATTCAGCGTTTCGGGCGCGTGGATCGCATAGGCTCACCGAATGCCAGCATCCAGCTGGTCAACTATTGGCCCGACATCAGTCTAGATGAATACATCCGGCTCAAGGAGCGGGTAGAGAACCGCATGGTGATTGTCGACGCCACGGCCACCGCAGACGACAACCTGCTCAGTGCCGAAGCCAGCGACATTGCCTACCGCAAGGAACAGTTACGTCGCCTGCAGGAAGAAGTAATCGATATGGAAGACGTCAAGACTGGCGTCTCGATCACCGATCTTGGTCTGAACGACTTTCGCATGGATTTGCTCAACTACATCAAGGCCCATGGAGAGATCGCCAACCTGCCCAGCGGCATGCATGCCGTTGTACCGGCCGACACCACTCGCGGCTTGGAGCCGGGCGTGATCTTCACCCTGCGCAACCGCAATCATGCGGTGAACGTCCAGCAGCAGAACCGTCTGCACCCGTTTTACCTGCTCTACATCGGCAAGGATGGCCATGTCCGAGTGAACCATACCGAGGTAAAACCGCTGCTTGACCTCGCACGCGCTGCCTGCCGGGGCAGGGGAGAGCCGATTGAGGCAGCCTATCTCCCATTCAATCAAGAAACGGATGATGGCCGTAACATGGCCTTTTACTCCGGGCTGCTCGACCAGGCGATTCACAGCATCATCCAGGTGCAGGACGAGAAAGACCTCGACAGCCTGTTCAGCGGCACGCGCACCACCGCGTTGACCAACACCATCTCCGGCCTCGATGACTTTGAGCTGTTGTCTTTCATCGTGGTGCAGGAGGGCGGGTGAGCGAGAGGCCTGCCGAAGTGTTGTTCGATTACCCGGCGCGTGCCGCCGTGGGGCGGCCGGTGCCCAAGAACCGCATATTGATGGCGGGCAAACCGGGACGCCGCGTACGCGACGCACTCACTGCCCAAGTGTCACAAATCATCTGGCAATACAAACTCGCCCCGGAAACACTTAATCTTTCAGCCAGCCGGTCGGTGCCCGAAATCCAGGTCTTGACCCTTGTCCTAAAGCCAGGGGCCAATGAGGACCTGCCCGAAGACATCCTGCGCACTATCGACAAGGCTATTGCCTTTCCCATTCTCTTTGAGTTGAGTGAACCAGCGGGGGAGAATAGCCGACCGGGACGCTTACGTATGGTGGCGGCCTTCAAACGGCCCAGCGAGGCCGAGTCCGGCAAGTGGGTGACCGGCGACTATGTCACTAGCGACTGGCTGCCGGGCGACACCCAGCGCCAGCCGCTACCGGTGGCCCTGAACATAGCCGGGCTGTACGAACAGTTGCTCAACCCCCTAGTCGCCACCCCAGCACGCCTCGGAGAACCCCTGGCTGATCGGCTCGAGCGGCAGGCAAGGATGGCCGCGAAACAGCGAGAGTACCAACGGCTTGAGGCCCGGATGCAGCGCGAAAAACAATTCAATCGCAAGGTCGAGCTCAATCGCCAGCTGCGCGAACTGCGCGCCGAGTTGAAAGCCTTGGCCTGAATGCTAAACAGATAACAGACATTACCCAGGATTGCCCCGCATGGCGGACCAACACAAAGACAACAAACTGAAAATGCATAGCCCTGATCTGACCCGGGCAAACATCGACAAGCTCGCTGAGCTGTTTCCCAATTGTGTTACGGAAGCACAGGGAGAAGGTGGCAACCTTGAGCGGGCGATTGATTTCGACCTACTGCGTCAGGAGCTTTCTGATCATTTGGTGGAAGGTGAGCGGGAGCGTTATCAATTGAACTGGCCTGGGAAGCGTGAGGCCCTGCTGGTAGCAAATGCACCAATCGCAAAGACGTTTCGCCCGAGCCGTGAAGAAAGTATTGAGTTCGGTACAACGAATAATCTGTTTATCGAAGGAGATAATTTAGATGCATTGAAGTTGTTACAAGAGTCGTACTTGAATAGCGTCAGAATGATTTTTATTGACCCTCCTTACAATACAGGGCGTGATTTCATATACGACGATAATTATGCAGAATCAAACAATGAGTACATGGCGCGCTCAAATCAGAAAGACGAGCTCGGGCACAGGCTGAAGGCGAACAATGAATCAAATGGGCGCTTTCACTCTGACTGGCTTTCGATGATGTATTCGCGTCTTCGGCTTGCTCGGAATCTTCTGAAAGAAAATGGCGCAATTTTCATTGCAATTGATGACAACGAATTAGGCAATCTTCGTCGGATATGTGATGAGATATTCGGAGAGGCAAATTTCATTGCATGTGTTATTTGGCAAAAAGTATATTCGCCAAAGAACAGCGCAAAGTATTTTTCTGTAGATCACGACTATGTGCTTGTGTATGCACGCGATGCAAATGTATGGAGGCCCAGGTTGTTGCCTCGCTCTGAAGAGGCAAATGCACGGTATGAGAATCTGGATGGTGACCCGCGAGGGCCATGGAAACCTAGTGATTTGACTGCAAGGAATTATTACAGCAAGGGTCTGTATGAGGTGACTAGCCCTTCTGGAAAGAAATTTAACTCGGGTGTTGGTCGGTATTGGAGGCAGTCGCATGAAAAATTTCTGGAGATGGTGGCTGATGGACGTGTTTGGTGGGGTCCCAATGGTGATGCAATGCCAGCACAAAAACGCTTTCTGTCAGAAGTACAACAAGGAATCATTCCTCAGACAGTATGGTTCTACAAAGACGTAGGGCATACACAGGAGGCAAAAAAGGAACTACTGAAGTATGTGAGTTTCTCTGAAAATGAGAATGTTCTAAATTCAGTAAAACCGACTCGTTTGATTCAGAGAATGCTTCAGATTGCTACAGCATCAGATGCCGGAGATATTGTCCTGGATTTTTTCTCTGGAAGCGGTTCTACAGCGCATGCGGTAGCAAAGCAAAATGCGGAAGACAACGGGAATAGACGGTTTATAGCGGTTCAGATTGAGGAAGCTCTTCCGAAGCCAGAAGAAGGGCTCAGCTCCATCTTTGATATGGGTCTAACAAGAGTTAGAAACTTCATCAATGAAATACGAGTTGGTAACGGCGACCGCGACGAAGGCGAGAAGGCACCTCATGGTCTCGGGTTTCGAGTTCTCAGAATTGACGATTCCAATATGAAGGACGTCTACTACACACCTGATGCCATTACTCAGGAAAGCCTTTTTGGTCATGTCGATAACATCAAAGAAGGCCGTACCGATGAAGACCTGCTGTTCCAGGTGCTGCTGGACTGGGGTGTAGATCTTTCGCTTGCTATCCAGCCAGAAAAGATCGCCGATAAGCTGGTTTTCTTTGTCGATGAAGATGCCCTGGCGGCCTGCTTCGAGACAGGTATCGATGAAGACTTCGTCAAAGCGTTGGCGGAGCGCAAGCCCTTACGTGCAGTGTTCCGTGATAGCGGGTTCGCCAGCGATGCCACCCGCATCAACGTCGAACAGATCTTCAAGCTCATCTCGCCGTCCACTGAAGTGAAGACGCTCTGAGGAAGGTTGGCGGATGAAGCTCAAGTTCAAAAAACAAGCGTACCAGACTGCAGCGGTAGAGGCGGTGGTCGATTGCTTCGCCGGCCAGTCCTTTGGCGGTGGTCTCAGCTACCGCATAGATCCCGGTCGCGGCGATGCTTCACAGCAGGCACGTCACCAGGCGGTAGACGAGATGGAAGGCTTCAAGAATGCCGACATCGCTGTTTCTCGCAGCAAGTTGTTACAGAACGTCCAGGCAGTGCAGCGGCACCAGAACATTACCGTCTCGCGTGAACTGATCACCAGCAAGGTGTGCGACATCAATCTGGATGTGGAGATGGAGACCGGCACTGGCAAAACCTATTGCTACATCAAGACGATGTTCGAGCTGAACAAGCGCTTCGGCTGGACCAAATTCATCGTGGTAGTACCCAGCATCGCGATCCGCGAGGGGGTGCATAAGTCATTCGAGATCACCGCCGATCACTTCCTGGAAGAATACGGCAAGCGCGCCCGTTTCTTCATCTACAACTCCAAGCAACTGCACAACCTGGAAAACTATTCCTCGGATGCAGGGGTCAACGTGATGATCATCAACGTGCAGGCCTTCAATGCGCAGAAGAACTTGGCTAAAAATGCCAGCGCCGAGGCCCGCCGCATCTATGCGGAGCTAGATGATTTCCAGTCGCGTCGTCCCATCGATGTAATCAGGGCCAACCGGCCGATCATGATTCTCGATGAGCCGCAGAAGATGGAGGGCAAGCGATCACTCGAAGCGCTGGCGGAATTCGACCCGCTGATGGTTTTGCGCTACTCGGCGACTCACAAGACCCAGCACAACAAGATCTATCGCCTGGACGCTCTAGATGCGTACAACCAGAAGTTAGTAAAAAAAATTGCCGTGCGGGGCATTTCGGTGAAAGGGTTGAGTGGGACCGATGGATATCTGTACCTGGAATCCATCGAAGTCTCGACCAACAAGCCGCCTGTGGCGCGGGTGGAGTTGGAGGTCAAAAAGGCCAGCGGCATCCGCCGCGAACTGCGAAAGATCGGCCGCAACGATAACCTGCAAGTGCTCTCCGGGGGGCTGGACCAGTACCAAGGCTATGTGGTTGCCGATATCGATGCCGTGACTGATACCCTGAGCTTCACCAATGGCGAGGAACTGCGCGCGGGTGAGGCCAATGGTGATGTCAATGAGGGCACGCTACGGCAGATCCAGATCCGCGAGGCCATTCGTGCCCATCTTGAGAAGGAGTTGCAGCTTTTTGAGCAGGGGGTGAAGGTACTAACCCTGTTTTTCATTGATGAGGTCGCCAAGTACCGTCAGTACGGCGACAGTGGCGAGGAGCCAGGCGAGTACGCGACCATCTTTGAAGAGGAGTACGCAAGGCAGCGTGACGAGATTCTTGGTGAGCTATTCGATACCCCTTACACACGTTATCTCAAAGGCATCGAGGCGAGCCGCACCCACAATGGGTATTTCTCGATCGACAAGAAAAGCAGCCGCTTGGTCGACCCGACGGTTAAGAAAACGGGCGAGTTGGCTGGTCAGACCGACGACGTGGATGCCTATGACCTCATTTTGAAGGATAAGGAGCGCCTGCTTTCCTTCGACGAGCCCACCCGTTTCATCTTCTCCCACTCTGCGTTGCGCGAGGGATGGGATAACCCCAATGTGTTCGTAATTGGCACGCTCAAACATAGCGACAACACCATCTCTCGGCGCCAGGAGGTTGGGCGTGGAATGCGCCTTGCGGTCACCCAGAGCGGGGACCGCCTGGATGATCCGGCCACGGTGCACCACACCAATGTACTGACGGTGGTCGCCAACGAGAGCTATAAGGATTTCGTTGCCGGCCTGCAGAAAGACATCAGCGAATCGCTGTCCGAACGTCCACGGGTGGCGAACGAGGCCTACTTTGCGGGCAAGGTATTGGCGACGGCCGCTGGCGATGTCGTAATCGATGAGCGCATGGCCAAGCAGATCTATCGCTATCTGATGAAAAACGACTACACGGATGACGATGATCGGATCACAGAAGCCTACCACCAGGCCAAGGAGGAAGAGTCACTGGCGGAGCTGCCCGAGGACCTGAAACGGCATGCCGAACAGGTTTTCAAACTGATCGACAGCATCTTCACTGATGCCGACCTGCCGACTATCGAAGACGATCGGGCAGCCAAGACCAATCCATTGAATGCGAACTTCAAGAAAAAGGAGTTCCAGGAGCTTTGGAAGCGGATCAATCAGAAGGCGGCCTACACGGTTCACTTCGATTCCGACGAGCTCTTGCGCAAGTGTGTTGATGCCCTTGACCGGGAACTGCGAGTATCGCCCCTACAATATGTCGTCGAGCGTGGCGAGCAGAAGGCTTCAGCGGATTACGACAGCCTGAAAAAGGGCGATTCCTTCGCGATAATAGAGACCGATCGGGAGAAGCATGAGGCATCAGTTCACTCGACCGTGAAATACGATCTGATCGGTAAGCTGGCCGAACAGACTCAACTGACCCGCCGTACCCTGGCCGCGGTGTTGCAGGGAATTCAGAAGGTGACTTTCGGGCAGTACCCGACTAACCCGGAAGACTTCATCCACAAGGCGGCGCGCCTGATCAACGAACAAAAGGCGACTGTCATCGTCGAACACCTTGCATACGACCCCATCGAGGATCGGCACAACCTGGACATCTTCACCCATGAAAGACCCAGGGCTACCTTCGACAAAGCCTTCAAGGCGAACCGTCATATCTACGACTATGTTTTCACTGATTCGAAGACAGAACGCACCTTCGTGGGGGAGTTGGATACCAGCACGGACGTGGTGGTGTATGCCAAGTTACCGAGGGGCTTTTTCATCCCAACCCCGGTGGGCAACTACAACCCGGACTGGGCCATCGCCTTCAAGGAGGGCAGGGTAAAGCATGTGTTCTTTGTTGCCGAGACTAAGGGCTCGATGTCGTCCCTTGAGCTGCGGGAAATTGAGAAAAGCAAGATCCAGTGTGCGCGTAAGTTCTTCGCGAAGATTACCTCTGACGAGGTTAAGTACGATGTAGTGGATAGTTACGACAAGCTAATAGAGCTGGTTGCGTAGAATAAGTTAGCGAAAGCGATCCACGTCGGAACATGTCCACTTTCCCAGCAGCAAAGAAATTTTCTTCTCCCCAATCTCACATATTGCAAATTTAGTCCGGTCCGCGCTGTTTTAGGCGCGAATGCCCATAAGGATTACGTCCGCTCCCGCTTTCAGCTTGTCGAGATAATCTGCCCAGTCTTGCATCATCTTCTTTCGTTCGGACAGGTGTGCAGTGCGGTTGTAGGCGCGCCCATTCGGATCGCGGACGGCATGGGCGAGCTGGTGCTCAATGAAATCCGGACGGAATCCCAATACTTCGTCAAGGATAGTGCGCGCCATGGCGCGGAAGCCATGGCCGCTCATTTCATCTTTATCTATGCCCATGTTGCGCATCGCGGCAAGGATGGCGTTGTCGCTCATCGGGCGATCACCCCGTGGGCTGCGGGCACTGGGGAATACGTAGCGGCCTTTGCCCGTAAGGGGTTTCAGCTCCTCCAGTACTTCAATAGCCTGTCTGGCGAGGGGAACAATGTGCTGGGTCTGGGTCTTCGTGACCAAATAACGCCACTCGGCATTCTCCAGGTCGACATCTTCCCACTGTGCATGACGCAGTTCGCCAGGACGAACGAACACGAGTGGTGCCAATCGGAGAGCGCAGCGGACAGGCAGCGTGCCTTCGTAGGTGTCCATCAGTCGTAGAAGCTTGCCTACCTTTTTTGGCTCGGTTACCGCGGCGAGATGTTTCTTGTTGCGAAAAGGGGGCAGAGCGCCTTTGAGGTCGGCCGATACATCGCGTTCGGCTCGCCCGGTGGCGATGGCGTACCGAATGATCTGACCGCAGTTCGCCAGAGTCCGATGAGCCGTTTCAAGGGCACCGCGGTCCTCAATCCGTCGGACGGTTTCCAATAGTTGCGGAGCTCTGACCTCCGCTATCGGCGAGGCGCCGAGCCAGGGGAACACATCGCGCTCGAGGCTGCTGATCATTCGATCAGAATGTTTTTTGGACCAATTGGCAGAATGCTTAGCGAACCACTCGCGGGCGATGACTTCGAAGCTGTTGGACTGGGTGGCCTGTTTTGCTGCCTTTCTTGCTTTGCGGTGCTCGCCAGGATCGATGCCGGCAGCGACCTGCGTACGAGCCTTGTCGCGCCGTTCCCGGGCAACCTTCAGGCTCACATCAGGGTAGGTGCCGAGGGATAGCTGTTTCTCCTTGCCATCGAATAGATACTTAAAGCGCCACCATTTACCGCCTTTGGGGGTGACGAGTAGGAACAAACCTCGTTCGTCATAGAGTTTGCGCTGTTTGGCTTCGGGCTTGGCCTTCTTGATCGCCGTGTCTGTAAGAGGCATTTGGGGTAACTGGTCCGTCGTTCCTCGGGGTAACCCCAATAGTTACCCCTACCGCACTCAGGATTGAGTGGGGTAACTTTAGACCTCACTGGATGACCCGGCAATAAAAAAGCCCGCTGGAATGCGGGCTTTAGGACATTACTGGATGTAATCAGGAGTTGAATTGGTGGAGGCGGCGGGAGTTGAACCCGCGTCCGCAAGCCCTCTGCCTTCGGCTCTACATGCTTAGTGTCGTCGATTATATTTAACCGCGTGCCGCCCG
>MWSB01004996.1_pt1 | contig 17084 bp, 13 predicted proteins | sample 1021961 | NCBI WGS metagenome assembly MWSB01 (sample SAMN06335817, study PRJNA374545) | mollusc metagenome | biome: marine bay; material: sediment; isolation source: gill 31 cm from animal A | host: Kuphus polythalamius | place: Philippines: Mindanao | collected 2011-09-12 | reverse complement strand
ACGGGTTCTGGTAAGGCTTGAGCGCCTCGCACACCATCTTGGGGCCGAGGCTCGAACCGCCGATGCCGATGCTGACGATGTCGGTGATCGCCTGCCCGGTGTAACCCAGCCAGCGGCGCTCGCGAACATCTTCCGAGAACGCCCGCATGCGCGCCAGCACCGAGCGGATGCCGGGCATCACATCGACGCCGTCGACCTGGTAGTTGCGGTAACCCAGGTTGCGCAAGGCCATGTGCAACACGGCGCGCCCTTCGGTATTGTTGACCTTGTCGCCACGCAACAGGCTGTTGCCCCAAAACGACAGATCGGCGGTCTCAGCCAAGGCCATCAGGCGGCGTACGGTCTCTTCGGTGATCAGGTTCTTGGAATAGTCGAGGTAGATACCGCAATGTTCGAGACTGAAGCGTTCGCAGCGCCCGGGATCGGCCTCGAACAGGTCGCGCATTCGCAGGCGACCGATGTCTTTCCAGTGTGTTTCCAATGCCTTCCAGGCGGGCGTTTGACTAATCAGCGGCATAAACAGGGTGTTCAGACGTGGCGGGTTTTTCAGAATTTTCATGCGGCAAACTTGCCGCAAATTTGCGAAAGTATACCAGTGATGGAAGACACGACAGTGACATGGTCGTATCTCCCGACGATGCAGTACCAACCAGCGAGTAACGTCCAGTGAGCGATCTGTTTATCGATGCCTGCGTAAAACACGACAAGTCCTTGCGTGGGCGTGTCAAACTCCTCGGGCGCTTGTTGGGCGATGTCATCGCCAGCCAGGCCGGTGGCGACGTATTGCGCTCGGTCGAACGCCTGCGCAAGGGCTTCATCCAGATGCGCGACGAGCCGGACCCGGTGCGACTTGCGCGACTGAAGAAGTTCATCAGCACGCTGTCACCGGATGCGCTGCGCCCCGTGATCCGCGCGTTCAGCATCTACTTCCAACTGGCCAACACCGCCGAAGAAAGCTTTCAGCACCGTCAGCGCCGGCGCATCGCCGCCAAGGGCGGCGTCCTGTGGAAGGGGTCGTTCGATGCCTGCCTGCGCGACCTGCGCAATATGGGCGTGAGCCCGGACGAACTACAGGACCTGTTCGAAGAGATTCGCTACATGCCGGTCTTCACGGCACACCCGACCGAATCCAAGCGACGCTCGATCATGCTGCAGATGCGCCGGATATTCGAGAGCAACGAGGCGCTCGACGCCCCGCCGACGTCGATCGACTACAAGGAGCACCACACGCGCAACCTGCGCACGCACATCCAGACATTGTGGAAGACCAACGAGGTAAGGCCTTCGCGACCCGATGTACGCCATGAGATTCGCATGGGCATGCACCACTTCCGCGAAGCGCTGTTCGACGCGATCCCGGTGGTCTATCAGCGTCTCGAAGGCGCGATCAAACGCGCCTACCAGGATCACCCCGACTATCACGGTATCGATGTGCCGGCCATGATCCGCTTCGGCAGTTGGATCGGCGGCGACCGCGACGGCAACCCGAACGTCACTGCGTCGACGACACGCGAAGCGATCCTGACCCAGCACGTGACGATTCTGCGCGCCTATATCGAGCGGGTCGACAAGCTGATCGGCATCCTTACCCAGTCGCTCGAGTTCTGCACGCCGTCACCCGCCTTCTTGGCGAGTCTGACGGAAGACGAGAGCTACCGTGCGGCCTACCACCAGGAATGGCCGGCACGTTTCTCACAAGAGCCCTACCGGCAAAAGCTGTATGTTATTTCGCTGCGCCTGCGTAAGACCGAGATGCGTGCCCGCGCCTGGTTGGACCCGCATACCGACATCATTCCCGATCCCGGCTACGCCAACGAAATCGATCTGCTGCGTGACCTGGAGCTGATTCGCGACTCGCTGATCAGTCACGGCGACAGCAATGCGGCGAACGCCGAGCTGCTCGATCTCATTCGCCTGGTGCGCACCTTCGGCTTTTACCTCGCCCGCCTGGATGTCAGGCAGGAATCAACGGTACATACCGAAGCGGTCGCCGACGTATTGGCCAAACTGGGCATCAACAACGACTACGAGCAACTCGACGAGAGCCAGCGTCTACAGCTTCTCGGTGAACTGATCGAGAACCCACCGGTTATTGCCGACCGTAGCGTGCTCGATGAAATGACGCAGGAGGTCCTGCGTGTATTCGATGTGATCGGCGAAATGCAGGATGCCATTAGCGAACGCGTTGTCGGTCGCTATGTCATATCGATGGCACATCACGCATCCGATGTCATGCATGTGATGTTCCTCGGCAGCCTCGCCGGGCTGGTCGGCCGGCAGGGCGAGATCTTCCAATGCCGCATCGGCGTGTCGCCGCTGTTCGAGACGATCAACGACCTGTCGCGCATCGAGCCGGTCGTGTCCGAGCTGCTCGACCACCCGGTTTACCGCCGTCTGCTGAGCAGGCACGGCCGACTGCAGGAGGTCATGCTGGGCTATTCCGATTCGGCGAAAGACGGCGGCATTGTTGCGTCTGCCTGGATGCTGTACCGCGCGCAGCAGCGCGTCATCGCATTGGGTGAAGAGCGCGGCGTGCGTATCCGGCTGTTTCATGGTCGCGGCGGTACCATCGGCCGCGGCGGTGGCCCGACCCACGAAGCGATACGCTCACAGCCGGCGGGCACCCTGCTCGGCCAGATCAAGTTCACCGAACAAGGCGAGGTGCTGTCGTACAAATACAGCAACCGGGAGACCGCTATCTATGAACTGACGATGGGCCTGACGGGTGTGGTCAGCGCGAGCACCGGCTTGATCCGCAAGGTAGAGCCCGACAACCCGGTGTTCCACAACAACATGGACATCCTGGTACACAAGGGCGAGCAGGCGTATCGCCAACTCACCGAGCAGACGCCGGGCTTTCTCGACTATTTCTACGAAGCCACTCCGGTATCGGAGATCGGTATGCTGAATATCGGCTCGCGCCCCTCGCACCGGGCCAAGGGCGACCGCTCCAAGTCATCGGTGCGCGCCATCGCCTGGGTTTTCGGCTGGGCACAGGCACGCCAGACGCTGCCGGCATGGTACGGCTTGGGCACCGCATTGGAGGCGTGCTGCAGCAACGAGAAAAAGCGCCTGAAGTCGCTACGCAAGATGTACCAGGAATGGCCCTTCTTCCGCGCCCTGCTCAGCAACACGCAGATGGCGCTGAGCAAGTCGCGCATGGACATCGCGCGCGAGTACGCAGACCTGTGTAGTGACGCTACGGCGAGCAAGCAGGTTTTCGAGATGATCGAAGACGAATACTGGCGCACGGTCAAATGGGTACGCAAGGTCGCCGAAATCGATGAACTGCTCGACGAAAACCCGTTGCTGAAGATCTCATTGAAACGGCGCGATCCCTATCTCGATCCCCTCAACCATATCCAGCTCGAACTGCTGCGTCGCTACCGCGATCCGTCCACCCGCGAAGTCGACCGCGAGGCGAGTCTCGACCCTCTGCTGCGTTCGATCAACGCAATCGCCGGCGGCATGCGCAACACCGGCTAATCGATCGAAAAGTCCCATCCGAGGCCTTGGGTTCGCCCAAGGTCCGGATGCGTGGCGGTATAATCCCGGCACAAGCAATCGATCGTCGACCGAGCCGGAACCGACCCGGCAGACGCCTGCGGACAAGGGGGATAGATGGCCGTGATCCGTGCGTTTGCGTGCCTGGTGCTCGCCTGCATTTTCATCACTACCGGCCAGGCGGCCGAACCACAAAACAACAATGCCGAACTCGACGCACTGATGCAGATGCTCGAGCAACAGACAGAAATCGCAACCAAGACCGGCCTCAACAAGGATTTCGTCCCCGGCCTGGTTTCCCTGCTCGACGGCCGCGACATGGAACGACGCGGCATGCGCACGGTCGCCGAAGCACTGACGCTGGTGCCCGGACTGAATATCACTACGAACGGACATGGTGCCGACCAGATTCTCGTTCGCGGCGTGACCCCCGCCTTCGCGTCGAGCACGGTAAAAGTCATGCTGAACGGCATCAGCCTCAGCTCTCCGGTATTGCGTGGCAATGCGGCATTCCTGGAGATACCCATCAGTCAGGTCGAACGCATCGAAATCGTTCGCGGGCCGGGATCAGCCGTTCACGGTGAGTTCGCCTTGATGGGCATCGTCAACATCATGACCCGCAATCACGGCAAACGCCTGAGCGGGGAGATCGACGAAGACGCCACCTGGTCAGGGGGCAGTGTCTACAGTTGGCAGTCCGAAGACCGCGACTGGGATTTCGCACTGAACGCAGCGGCGGCCGCGCACGAGGGTGGTGAGCTCGATGCACAAAGCGACACCCTGAATCAATTTGGTCTGGGGGCTTTTTCCAACGCACCGGGTCCGGCCAATTCCAAGAAACACTACCGTTCCATCCTGTTCAACGCAGACAGCGACGACTACAGCATCAAGGCGCAATGGCTACAGTTGGGCGCAGGCGACTTCTTCGGTATCAACGAATACCTGCCGCCCGATAGTCAGAAGATCGTGTCGACCAATGATTACTTCAACCTGCAAGGCGAGCATCATCTGCAAAGTAGCGAGCTGAATGAAATGGACGTTCGTTTCGGCTGGACACGCATCAACCGCAACGTCGATGAACGCTATGTCGGTCCGCCGGAGATCTTCGGCGGACCACCTGGTGACGATATCGTCGCCGACGTCGACCTCGTCGAAGATCATACCTATGCCGAGTTCGATCTGCGCCGCCGTCACGCCGACCACCGGCTTCTGTTGAGTGGCGGTGTGGCCTATACCAAGGTCGCAGAATCCCGACTGGCCCTCAATCTCGATCCGGCCAGCTTCCTGCCTACCGCAGCGAAGAACGAGTTTTTCCCGGTGGTGGAGAAAAACGATGATCGCTGGAACTACCATCTGCTCGCGCAGGACGAATGGCGCATCGACGACCGTCTGTCGCTGACCTATGGCGCGCGCTACGACGACTATGACGATGTCGGCAGCGCGTTCACACCCCGCGTAGCCGCGGTCTTCCGTGCGAGCCGTGATCTGACACTCAAGGCACAGTACGCTCACGCTTTCCGCCCGCCGACCCTGTACGAGATCGGTGGCAGCGTGGAAGACCTCGAGCCGGTCGAATCCGACAATTTCGAGATCGCCGCAATTTATGGCCAACAGGGCAACCGTGTCGCGGTCACCCTGTTTCACCACGACATTCGCGATCTGATTGTGTTCACCAATACGATGTCCGCTGTCGGCTTCATCAACCTCGACGGTGCCCACAGCAGCGGGGTGGAAATCGAAGCGGAACGTCGTTTGAACCACTTGGTTTCGATAGACGGCAACGTCAGCTACACGCGACCACGCAATGAATCGGTCGACGAAGACATCATGGATTCCACTCGCTGGCTGGCCAACGCCGGGGTCCGCTTCACACCCACGCATGATCTGAGCTTTCACCTCCAGGCCAACTATGTCGGCGAACGGGTTCGCGCGTCATACGACCCGCGTGACCCGATCGACGATTCGACAACCGTGGATATCAGTGCCGATTGGCAGGCCGCCCCGGATGTCATCGTTCGCTCGGGAATCCGCAACGTCGGTGACGTGAATCGACGCTATCCCGCCCCCGCATTTACCTATACCGATGACTTTCCCGCACGCGGGCGCACCTTCTGGTTGGGTCTGATCTATCAGCCCGGTATCTGACGGACGAGATTGAACACCTCAGGATCTACCACCCTTGCCCGAACCGAAGCATGCATCGACCCACTTGCCCCTCCGCAGACGATGGTTCTGGGCGTTGCTGCTATTGGTGTGTTTCGGCTCTCTGCAGGCGAACTCGGCGCTACCCCCTCGGCTGCGCGTCGGCATCAACCTGTTTCCGGCCTTCCTCGCGGCCCGCATGCAGTCCGACAACGATACGGATCACGCGGTCGTGGTGTTCGTCGAGATGAATCGTGAAGTCGAGCAAATTACCGATCTACTGCAAAGTCGTCTGCACAGATCGATACCGGATGCCACCTTGACCTCGGCCAAGGTAGGTGATCTGACGGCTGTCCACCGCAACCGACCGATCACCGCACTGTTCATCGCGCAGCATCTCAGCGATGTCGAGATCACCAAACTCACCCGAATTGCTGATTCGATGCAGATCATCAGCTTTTCGCCCTTCGCCGGCGACGTCGAACGTGGCATCCTCGGCGGTATCGCTGTTTCCGACAGAATCTTACCGGAGATCAATCTGGGCACGCTTCGCCGCAGCGGCATTTCGCTGCAACCTTTCTTCCTCAGAGTTGCCAGGCATTATGGGTCCGGTGCTGCGGAATAGACACCGGCCACGCAGCCCGGTGGCGACCGTCTTCCTGGTGCTGATGCTCACCCTGGCGACGCTGGGTGCGCTCGACTGGCTGTTGGTGCTGGAACCGCGTCTGCGCAGCGAAGCGCAGACAACGGCGCGTGCGCTGGCGCACGCCGAGGCGCGCAGCCTGCAGCCGTTGATCGGTAGCCGCTCCAATCAACCCAAGATCCAGATGATTCGCGATGCGGTCAGCGAGATGCTGATCCTGACCGACGCCAACACCGAGAGACCTTTCTTCTCGGCGATCAGCATCGAGTTCGCCGCCCCCTGGGTCAGCGCGTCATTCGCCATGGGCGACAACTCGTGCACCGATTGTTTCGCCAACGAGATCCCGCTGTTCGATCCGAACTCGGGCGATCTGATGGCGATATTGCGCATCAAGAGCAGCCCGGTGTTCTACCAGGCGATGCGCGATGATATGCGGGCGAGCTTTTTGATCTGGACGGCCGGTCTGCTCGCCTTGATGAGTCTCGGCTGGTGGGCCTTGAGCCTGTTCCAGAGCCACTCGGATGAAAGCGATGTTCGCGCCGCGGCCATCTTCAACACCTCGCCTATTCCGCTGCTGCTGATCAGCCGTCCGCATGGCACCATCATCGACACCAACGGTGCCGCGACCCACCTGTTCGACGCGGTCCCGCTGAGCTACTCGCGGATCAGCGATCTTCTCGACCGCGACTCGTTCGAGCAACTGCTCCTGGTCGAGCCGGGAACGCGGCTCGCCTTCGAAACCCAGCTCCACCTCACCGGTCGCGACCTGCCGGTGAAGGCCACGGCCACCGCGCTGACCCTCGACGGACGCGAACTGCTGGTGGTTGGCCTGATCGATATCACCGAAGAAAAGGCGTTCGAAAAACGCCTTGCGGCAGAGAAGGAAAAAGCCGACGCGGCGAGCCGCGCCAAGAGCACCTTCCTCGCGACGATGAGCCACGAGATCCGAACGCCATTGAACGGCATTCTCGGATTCACCCAGGTCCTCGCCAATGGCGACCTCAGCCGCGACCAACGTGAACACCTCGAACTGATCGATCTTTCCGCCCGCAACCTGCTGGGCGTGATCGAAGAGGTACTGGATTTTTCGCGTATCGAAGCCGGCAAGTTCTCGGTGCGCGAATCGAGCGTCGACCTGCCGCTGCTGCTCGACGACACGGTGCGCCTGTTTCGCGCCAAGGCGGAGAGCAAGGGCCTGGAACTGGTATATCGCGAAACGACTCAACTGCCGGCAACGATCAATACGGACGGTCTGCGCCTGCGACAATTGCTCGGCATTCTGATCGACAATGCCATCAAGTTCACCCCGCGAGGCGGTCTGGAGGTCGAGGTCGAGATTCGTCAGGGTGAGCACGAACCGCTGCTGATCTTCAAGGTGATCGATACCGGCATCGGCATTGCCGAATCCGAACTGCCGAAGTTGTTCGAGCCGTTCTACCAGGTGGACCAGACCAGCCGTCGCCCCTTCGGCGGCACAGGCCTGGGCCTGGTCATCGCGCGCAACATCGCTGAATCCCTGGGCGGCACGATCGCGGTGACCAGCGAGGAGGGACACGGATCGTGCTTCACGGTGAGCCTGCCGCTGCTGATCAGCGACCAACCGGCGACGCTGCCGTCACCGGCGAGCAAGCGCCGCGTCAGCGCGTCGGCCATCAACAACCGCGCACTGGTCGTCGACGACGATCCGATCAACGGCAAATTGCTGGTGTATCTACTGCAGGCGCGCAATGTCATCGCCGAGCGCGTCGAGTCGGGATCGATGGCGCTGCGCCAGATCGAACACGCCACCTATGACATGGTCTTTCTCGATCTGCATATGCCCGGGTTGACCGGCTGGGATGTGCTGGAGCAACTGCAGAAACGTCAGTTGAACGGCAAGCGCAACTATCCGCCGTTGATCGCCACCACCGCCGACGTGCAGAAAGACAGCCGCGAGCGATTACTGGCAGACGGCATGGACGACTTTCTGGCCAAGCCGGTGGAGGCCGGTGCGCTCGACGAAATCATCGAGCGCTGGAGCCCGGTTACCGCAACCGGTTAGCTGGCCAGGCGACCTGAATACGCCCGAGCTCGACGTTATCGAACCCTGCGCTAGCGGCTCACCTCGAGGTTATCGATCAGGCGCGCCTTGCCCAGGTAGGCTGCCGCGAGGATCACCAGATCACGATCGTCATCGTTCGGCTCCGCCAGATCGCGGGCACGCCTGATCGCAACGTAATCGGGCTTGAGCCCGCTGTCCAACAACTCCTGCGCGGCGGTCGACTGCAGGCCGGCAAGGTTGCCCTCGCCTTCCTTGAGCTTCGTCGCGATGCCGGTCAATACCCGGTACAACAGCGGTGCGATGGCGCGCTCGTCGGCAGTCAGATAGCCATTGCGCGAACTCATCGCCAAGCCGTCACTCTCACGCAAGGTCTCGGCGCCGACGATGCGTACCGGCATCGCCAGGTCTTCGACCATCCGTCGAATCACCATCAGCTGTTGGAAGTCCTTCTTGCCGAACACAGCGACATCCGGCTGCACCATGTTGAACAGCTTGCACACGACGGTCGCCACACCGACGAAGTGCCCCGGCCGACACGCGCCGCACAACACGTCCGAGATACCCGGCACCTCGACGCGCGTCTGCTCGGCCTGCGGTTTGGGATACATCACGTCAACGCTCGGGGCGAAAAGAAGGTCGGTGCCCTCGCCTTCGAGCATCTCGCTATCGCGCTCGAGCGTGCGCGGGTACTTGTCGAAATCCTCACCTTCTGCGAACTGCATCGGGTTGACGAAGATGCTGACGACCACCCGGTCGGCCAGCTTGCGCGCCTCGCGCACCAGCGAGAGATGCCCTGCATGCAGGTTACCCATGGTCGGCACAAAGGCAACATTGCCGCCGCGACGCCAGATATCGACCTGCGCGCGCAGCTCGCTTGTTTGATTGATGGTTATCACGAAAAGCTGTGCTCCTTGCCGGGGAAGGTAGCGTCCTTCACCGCTTTCACATACGCGGCGAGCGCACCTTGAACACTGCCGGTGTCGGCGAGGAAATCGTGCACAAAGCTCGGCTTGCCGTGCATCGTGATCCCGAGCATGTCATACAGCACCAGCACCTGGCCGTCGGTTCCGACGCCGGCACCGATGCCGATCACCGGGATGTCGAGAGCGCGGGTGATCTCTTCGGCCAGCACCGCAGGAACACACTCGAGCACCAGCATCTGCGCACCGGCCTCCTGCAACGCCACCGCATCTTTGAGGATCCGTTCGCCTTCGTGTTCCCCGCGCCCCTGCACCCGATAGGCGCCGAGTTGGTGAATCGACTGCGGCATCAGGCCGAGGTGCCCGCATACCGGTACGGCGCGCGCGGTGAGGTGATGTACCGTTTCCAGCTGTGGCGCGCCGCCCTCGATCTTCACCATGTGTGCGCCGCCCTCTTTCATCAGACGGCCGGCCGTATCGAGCGCCTGCTCAGGCGTGCCGTGGCTCATGAACGGCATATCCGCGACGACCATGGCATGCCGGCTGACCCGCATGACGTTGGCCGTGTGATACACCATGTCGTCGACGGTTACCGGCAAGGTACTTTCGTGACCCTGGATGACGTTGCCCAGCGAGTCGCCGATCAGGATTACATCCATGCCGGCGGCCTCGATCTGTAGGGTAAAGCTCGCATCGTAGCTGGTCATGACGGCGATCTTCTCACCGTCCGCTTTCATGCGGTTTAGCGTGCTTATCGTGATTTTGCCCACTTGGCCTCCTCCGGATGCGAAACCGCCTGTGTGGCGATGAACGTCAGTTTATCGCCAGCGGTAAAGGGTTGAAATAGCGCTTGCCGTGGTGTCGCTGGCAAATCTGCTCGAGCAGCGATCGGTAGTCGGCCTCGCTGTCGACGGGATTAATTTCCCCGGCGTTGACGATCAGTACCGGCGCCTGTTCGTAATAGTAAAAGAACTCGGTATAGGCGTCGGACAGCCGTTCGAGATAGTCCGGCGTGAGCGTCTTTTCCTGCGCGCGATCGCGCTTGCGGATCCGCTGCATCAGCACCTCGACGGGCGCCTGCAGATAGACCACCAGGTCGGGCAACGGCGCATCCATGGCCAGGCGGCCGTAGACCTCGTTGTACAGTGCCAATTCGTCGGGGTGCAGGTTCAGCTCGGCGAACAGGCGGTCCTTGTCGAACATGAAATCGGCCACCAGTCGGCGATCGAACAGGTCGCGTTGCGTCAACTGATCCAGCTGGCGGCTGCGTTGAAACAGAAAGTGCAACTGGGTGGGAAATGCCGCCGCCTGCGCATCGCGATAGAAACGCTCGAGAAAGGGATTATCCTCGGCGCACTCGAGCAGACTGGGACAGGCCAGACTCTCGGCCAGACGGCGGACCAGGCTGGTCTTGCCGACACCGATCGGGCCCTCGACCACGATGAATTCGGGCGCTTCGTTTGTCTCCGCTTCATCCATCGGTACAAGTGCCCAAGCGCTGCAGATCGTCGGTGTTCACTGTCTGCAGTACAGCTACCAGCGGTCCGACGCCGGGAATGTCCAGGTTCTGAGCGATCTCGGCCAACGGCACCAGCACGAACGCCCGGGCGTGCATGTGCGCGTGCGGCACCTGCAGACGCTCCGACGAGATCGTACGATCACCGAACAGCAGGATATCCAGATCGAGGGTCCGCGGCCCCCAGTGCTGCCGCCGGACCCTTGCATGCGCCGCCTCGATCGCCTGCAGGCCGTCGAGCAGGTCGAGCGGTGCCAAGCTGCTTTGCAGCTGAGCGACCGCGTTCACGTAATCCGGCTGATCGGCCGGACCCAATGGCGGCGAACCGTACAGCGACGAATGCGCCGACAAGCGAGTGTGCGGCAAGGTATCGAGTTCTTCGAACGCGCGGCAGACCTGCCGGGCGGGATTGTCGAGGTTGCTACCGAGTCCAACGTAGACAACCGTAATGAGATCACTCATTCCTCGGCGACGGATGCCGGTTTGCGCCGCCGACGACGTCCCCGCCGCGGTCGCCGCCGGCCGCCTTCCCCTTCCTCGCTGGCCGGTGGGGTCGATGCCTTGCCCTGCTGAAAATCAGTCCACCAGGCCGCAAGCTCCGGATCGGCCTCGCCGGCGGATGCCCGTAGCAGCAGAAAATCGTAGGCGGCGCGGAATCGGGGATGGGCCAGCAAGCGGGTCGGACGTTTGCCGCGGGTCTGGTTGAAGCGCGTCTGCAGCGTCCATATCTCCTGCATCGGCGTGCTGAAGCGCCGCGGAATCGCAACCCGCGCGACCTGCCGCGAAACGATCTCGCCCCCGGCCCGTTGGATCGCCTGAAACATCGGAACATCATCCGCTTGCAAGGCTTCGGCGCGCTGCCGTACCGGCTCCCACAGCAACACGGCGAACAGAAACGCCGGTGTGACCGGCTTGTCTTCGCGAATCCGGTTGTCCGTGTTTTCCAGGCCTTTGAGCACCAGGGTCAATGGAAATTCATGATCGAGCCGTTCCAGGCTGTGCTCTGTGTCCGGGAACAACTGGCCGAACAGGCCGTAGTGACGCAGCTTCTCGAAGGTGCCGGCCGCAGTGCCGGCCAGGAACAACTTGAGCGTTTCCTCGAACAGACGCGCCGGCGGCACGTCGGCGAGCAGTGATGAGAGCTCTGCGATCGGCGACTCGGTGTCTTCGGCTATGCGGAAACCCAGCTTGGCGGCAAACCGGATGGCCCGCAGCATGCGCACCGGGTCTTCACGGTAGCGCGTCTCCGGATCGCCCAGCAGGCGCAGCACGCCCTGGTTGAGATCCTCGACCCCACCGGCATAGTCGATGATCGAGAAATCCGCGATGTTGTAGTACAGCGCATTGATCGAAAAGTCGCGGCGCAGCGCATCCTCTTCGATCGTGCCGTAAATATTGTCGCGCAACACCCTGCCTTCGTCGGTCTGATGCTGCTCCTCGGTCTGGTCCTGACCGGCGCGGAAGGTCGCGACCTCAATAATCTCGCGGCCGAACTGGACATGCGCCAGCCGGAATCGACGGCCGACCAGACGACAGTTGCGAAACACCTCGCGCACCTGCTCCGGGCTGGCATCCGTCGCCACATCGAAATCCTTGGGTTCACGCCCAAGCAGCAGATCACGCACGCCGCCACCGACCAGATGGGCCTGGTAGCCGGCGGATTTCAGGCGATACAACACCTTGAGCGCGTTCGGCGAGATGGCCGACCGCGACACGCAATGATTGTCACGCGAGATTACGACTGGGTTGACGATGGGCGGTTACCGGTGCTTGTTGCAATTATTTGCGCCCAAATAATACACGGGTGTACGCACGCATTCACCGTAAAGCGTGCGACACACCCGCAGAACCGGATATCCGGCTGCCCCTATCAGTAGTGAGAGGCCTCGGTCAGCATCGACATCACCTCGGTCAGATTGCTGCCGTCATTCTCCACCGTACACACCACGTTGGCGACACTGCATACCGACATCGCTTTGCCGCGTACGATCCAGCCCCCGGGCGGCGTCCAGCCCTTGATCTGGGTGAACATCGACAGCTGGTCGGCATTGCCCTGCACGATGCGCTTGTAATCGTGCGCGAAATGCGCCAACGCCTCCAGCTCCTTCTCGGTCATCAGCCCATAGCCTTCCACAAAGGCGCCGTCGTCGCGAAACTGACAAACCGCCGTTACCCCATCGACGGCAAGCAGTTGTTTGATCATCAGGCACCTCCCTGCTGTGCCAAAGCCTGGTAGGCCGCCTCGTAGTCCGCCTGCTTGTTGTCGACCACGACGCCGAGATTGCCGTCGGTAATGGCCGACCATTCCATGCCGATCAGCGTGAAACCGTTGATCGGATAAAATCCTTTCGACTCCGAACTCGTTTCCCAGCCACGCGCCTGCATCGTGGCGATCGCGTTGTTGGCGACGCACATGTGGGCCAACAGATCGAGGGCGGTTTCGCTCAATGCCGATCCCTCTGCGATCACATGCTCCTGCAGCTCACCGCGGTCGTTCATCACGAAGGCCGCCTGCGCGCCCTGCAAGGTCATGAGTTGGTTCAAATCTGTCATATTCGTCACTTCCCCTCGATTTATTCTTTTGCGTTCAACCGCACCACCTACACCAAGTCGTGCGATGCCCCGGCAAGACGCTTCTGCATCAGGGCAACGACCGTATTCAGCGACGCCCCCTGGTTGTCGATGAAACAGAAAACATTGGCGATATTGCAAACCGTATAGGCCGGCCCCCTCACGATCCATCCCTGCGGGGGGCTGCTGCCGCACTCCGGGCAGTGTTGTTCGAGCATGCCCACCTGCATGTGCTCGCTCATCGTGGTCGCACGACACATGATCGCCGCCATGCGCGCCATGTCATCATTCATCTGACCTTTGTACGAAAACCTGTCACCGCGGTACGAGTACTCCCCCGCAGCGATAACCCCCGGCATGTTCGCCAGTTCGGCTGCCACAGACATTTGCCACTCCTCTCACTTGGGCCACGCTTTTTTTGATTCTTGTGGTTGATTTCGCCTTGCTCGGCTAAGCCGAGATTAGCACCTGCACATCATTCGCCATACCCTTGCTACAACAGCAATTTCCGACGTCGCACATACATATTTTTTATATGACCCTTCGCTGATAAACGCAAAAAACGACTAAAGGCGTGTCTCTCCCAGCCGATAGCCCGGAGCAGTCGTCACACTCCGTTTCCACGTGCGGTTCATGAAGCGTTCGATGCTGGATAATCTTTCGCTGCGTACGAAATTGTGGAGCGGCACACTTGTCTTTGTGCTCGTTCTCGCAGTCGTTGCAGTTTTCGCGGTCAACAACCAGCAACGCAGCAGTGCGGACGTTTCAAAAATGATCGATCAAGAACTGCCGGAGTTGCAAGCGGTGATGCGCCTGCGCAATCTTCTGCAGAACGAGATCGCGACGCTGGGCCTGTTTCTTCTCAGCGAAGACCGCGAATACCTCGCCACGCACGAGTTCAACGAACACCAAATCGAAGAAACTATCGCCGAACTCAACGGTATGCTGCAGCAGACCGGCGACGCCGCACAGCGCGAGACACTCGCCGATCTGCGCAACATCTGGCATGAGATCGAAACCGTTGAAACTCGCCTGATCGAACTGGCGAACTCACCGCTACAGCGCATTCCGGCGCTGGGTCTTGCACAGCGCGACATGGCGCCGACCAACGCCGATGCCATCGGCGAAATCCGCGGCGTTATCGAGATACTGGATCTCAGCGGCGAAACGCCCGAGCACTTCGCACTGTACGATCATCTATATGACCTCTTGCACTACTGGGGCCGGATCAATGCCGAGGTCCGTGGTTTTCTCGCCTATCGCAACGACGACGCGGCCGACAATGTGCGCAGCTACCTTGCCGCGATCAAAGACAAGCAGACCGAGATCGCCCGGTTGCCGGACCTGCCCTTCGAATTGGAAAGCATCCTCGGTGCACTCGACCGGTACGTCGACGAGCACGCAGCCACCTTCGAAAAGGTCGCCGAACTGCACAGCGGAGCGCGCTGGCGCCAGGACGCCTACGAAGCCCGCACCCACATCACACCATTACAGAAACGCGCCGGTGCCCTGATCAACGACCTCGCGGACAGCATCACCGCGAAGGTCGACGCCCGCTCGCGCGCCCTGCTTGATGAAACCGAACAACAAACCCGACTCACCTTGTGGGGCGTGCCGGCCGCCGTATTGATCGGTCTGGCGTTGATGTGGAGCATCATCCGGCTCGTGACCTCGCGGGTTTCCAACGCGGTTCATGCGCTGCGCGACGTCGCTGAAAGCGGCAACCTAACCCATCGCCTCGATGAGATCGGCAACGACGAAATCGCCGATCTCGCCCGTTATTTCAATCGCTTCGTTAGCAAGATCAAGGGCGTTGTCGACCTCGTCGTTTTGTCGTCCAGCTCGCTGGCCGGCGAGTCGACGCGGATGAGCGAAGCCACCGAGGTCAGCCAGTCATACGCGTCGCGGCAACAGGCCGATGTGGAGGAAATTGCGGTATCGATCACGCAGATGGAAGGGTCAGCGCTGCAGGTAAAAGAGAACGCCCAGGCGGCGGCGGATGCCGCGGCAACGGCAAACGATCATGCGCAGGCCGGACAGCAAGCGGTGGGCGCGGTGACGGGCGCGATCGAGTCGCTGGTCAACGAGGTGGACGCGGTGTCCGGCATCATCGGTCAACTCGAAACCGACAGCAGCCAGATCGGCGTGGTGCTGTCGGTCATTCGGAGCATCTCGGAACAGACCAACCTGCTCGCGCTGAACGCAGCGATCGAGGCAGCGCGTGCCGGCGAAGCGGGCCGTGGGTTCGCGGTTGTCGCCGACGAGGTGCGCCAGCTGTCGAAAAAAATCCACTCGGAGACCGATCACATCGAGTCGATCATCCAGACCCTGCAGCAGAATGCCCAGTCAGCGGTGGCTGCCATCGGGCGCAGCGACCAGCAGGCCGAGGAGGTCGCCGCGAAGACCGCGAACGCCACGGCCGCGCTGGCGGCTATCACCGATTCCGTCGCCAGTATCACCCGGCTCAACGCGGGCATTGCCGAACACACCGGCATGCAGAGCGCCGGCGTCGTCGACGTACACCACAAGATCGACTCGATCCGTGAAACCTCCAGCCAGGCCGCGGCTACCGCCCAATCGGCCAACCTGTCGAGCAAGGAATTCACCATCATGGCCGGCCAACTGCAGGACCTGGTGAAGCAATTTCTGCTCGACCACAAGGAACTGCGAAGCCGCCCCGTTGCAGCAACCGCCTCGGCGGCCGGACCGGCCGCTGCAATCGCCGACAACGCAGACGACGGCGATATCGAACTGTTCTGATGCGCCTTCCCGGGCACCACGCCGCCGGTGCCGTCGCGCGGTTCGAACCGGTATACTTTGCTTTTGTACTGGAAGCACTGGCCGGACCCCGACTCGATGGAAAAAACCTATAACCCACACGCAATCGAACAGCACTGGTACAAGATCTGGGAGAAGAACGGCTGGTTCCAGCCGGTAAGCGATCAGGCCGGCGGACGCGCGGCCGAAGGCGCGCCCTACTGCATCATGATCCCGCCGCCGAACGTGACCGGCAGCCTGCACATGGGCCACGGTTTCAACAACACCGTGATGGACACCCTGATCCGCTACAACCGGATGCGCGGCCGCCCCACCCTGTGGCAACCCGGCACCGACCATGCCGGCATCGCCACCCAGATGGTCGTCGAGCGTCAGCTCGAGGCCGACGGCAAGACCCGCCACGACCTCGGCCGCGACAAGTTCATCGAACGCGTCTGGGAGTGGAAGGGCGAGTCCGGCGGCAACATCACCCGCCAGCTGCGCCGCCTAGGTTCATCGCTCGACTGGCAGCACGAACGCTTTACGATGGACGACGGCCTGTCGGATGCGGTGCAGGAGGTGTTCATCCGCCTGTACGAAGAAGGCCTGATCTACCGCGGCAAGCGCCTGGTGAACTGGGACCCGAAGCTGCACACCGCCGTGTCCGACCTCGAGGTGATTTCCGAGGAAGAAAGTGGCCACATGTGGCACATGCGCTACCCGCTGACCAACGGTCAGGGCCATCTGGTGGTGTCGACCACCCGCCCCGAAACCATGCTCGGCGACTGCGCGGTAGCGGTGAACCCGGAAGACGAACGCTACAAGCACCTGATCGGCGAGCTGGTCGAACTGCCGCTGACCGGACGCAAGATCCCGATCATCGCCGACGAACATGCCGACCCCGAATTCGGCACCGGCTGCGTGAAGATCACGCCGGCGCACGACTTCAACGACTACGCGGTCTGGCAGCGTCATCGCGACGAGAACCCG
>MWSB01001192.1_pt1 | contig 17787 bp, 13 predicted proteins | sample 1021961 | NCBI WGS metagenome assembly MWSB01 (sample SAMN06335817, study PRJNA374545) | mollusc metagenome | biome: marine bay; material: sediment; isolation source: gill 31 cm from animal A | host: Kuphus polythalamius | place: Philippines: Mindanao | collected 2011-09-12 | reverse complement strand
CCGCCGCTTGCTGATGGAAGCGGTGAACCAGTTTCGCAGCTTTCTGCCGCACGTGGTGATCGGCGTATTGATAGGTGCCTTCGCCCACGGCTTCGTGCCCGACGAATGGTTGATTCAATATGCCGGCGAAGGCAGTTTCTGGGCAATCCCACTCGCCGCGATCGTCGGCGTGCCACTGTATGTACGTGGATCGACGATGATCCCAATCGCGATGACATTGACAGCGAAGGGTATGGGTATTGGGGCAGTCATTGCGCTGGTCATCGGCGGTGCCGGTGCGTCGCTGCCTGAAATGGTAATGCTGAAAAGAATGTTCCGTTGGCCGATTCTTCTGGCCTTCCTGTTCTCGGTGTTCAGTATCGCGGTAACCACCGGGGTTTTGGCAGAGGCATTCTTCTAAGCCAGCTGCCGTGGATGGTTCCGATGGGGCGATATTCACCAAGAGGTCATTTTGCAAGGGGATCGAATTCAGATTCGGTTCCTACGCCCTCGTCGTAGTACTTGAGCTGGAATTCGCTGCGGTCGCTGTTTATTTCGTAGATGCGTATATCAGTTCATGCAAATTGAAGACGGGGAAATACTTATCTGAAAGCCCCAATCGACCGCACTTCTATTGATTGGTGTCAATCGAGCGTGGTCGCACCGATTGTGTTCCCAACAGGCGAACACCCGGCAGTTTTTAGGCTGGATGAGTCGGCATTCGGTGATTGCTCGGTAAGAAGCGGCAAGTGCGAGTATCTAGTTTATGGACGATCGTTACAGATCGGAATGAACCAAACCCATGCATTTACATTCTCACCAGCGGGCTTGGTTCCACAGGTCAGCAGGAAGCACCACATCTTCTATACTTAAGGCTTGCGTCGAGCGACAGCTAGGAGGTTGTGATGCGAATTCCGGTCTTCGAATTTGCAACAGCGCGAAATCCACAGACAATTTCGCCTCTGCTGGAGCGAGTATTCGCTATCAGGCTTGCACCAGATCTTCAGTCTGTGTCGCATTACCTGGCCAACATTCCGAGACTGAGCTTTGGACGGGTCCGCGTTGTGTTGCAGGAGCGGGCGGCGAGTTTCAGTGACCGGGTCACACTTCGTAGCCTTCGTCGGGAATTTGCAGCACACATCGCTTTATACGACGAGTTCCATCGTGAGCGCCATCGTCAAAGCACGGAGCACATGGCGGAGGCGTTTGCCGAGTTGGCCACCGTTTCCATCAGCGACAATGAGCGTGTTCGGCTGTGGGACAATCTCGCCCACTCGCTTTGGGTCATGCCGGATGAAGATATCGTCGAGATCATCCGTACTATCCTTGTTGCCGATCATTTCCAGGAAGTTGCCGGCGCGATACTGCGTCTTGGCACACCAACCGAGACAGATGATATTTTGACAATCCGCCGCGCGCTTCGAGCGCGGGTTGTAATGCCGCTCGGTGTCGACAACCGAGTCGAGGGAAGCGAACCGGAGCGGCTCACTGCGATTCAGGCGCGGCTTTTGCGTGCAGCCCATAACGGGATCATCGACCGGGCAAGACTGTCGACGCTGACCGCATTTAAAGCGCGACTCTCAGCGGCACTCGTGGCGACTCGATCAGTAACTGCAATGGCGCCTGGGCGCGGACTCGCTGGCCCGACGGGGCTGAGTGGGGCGCCCGCTCCGCGGCCCAGGTTGTCGATCAATGCGCTGCCGCTTGCCAGGCCTCTCGATTTGCCCTTATCAATCGCAGAATCTACGGCGCCGGAAGCAGATGCGGATTCCGCCCTGCTTGTACTTGAAGATGAGGTTGATTCGCTCGAGGCGGATCTGGGCGATCGAGATGACGATGTACCAGAAGATGAGCAAACCTTCTTCTTCCACGGTGCAGAGATCGTGGTCAAGGAGCGGGTTCCCGCCGGGGCATTCGTGGTTTCCGCCGAGGAGGTCGAAGAAGGTTTTCATCTTCGCCTGACTTACTTCCATGACAATAGCGCACCTGAAATGGGTCGAATCACTGGTCGGATCGGGACAGCTACGGGAGCCGCGACCATTAGCGCCGATCCAATTGCGTCCGGTCGCGAGGGCTACCAGCATTACCGTCTGACAACCCAGCCTCTGCGTGGTTCGCGTTTTGAGGTGATGTTCAATGCGACCGATGTTTCGGCCAACGAGACGGCAGAAATCAGCGGGCTTGTGATCCGCGACGTCGGGGATCATGCGGCCGTGGTGCCCTGGTCGGGACCTCAGGATATCGTCGCCAACCCACCGCCGCTGTTTGGCGTGAATAAGGTTGGCGTCATTGACTTTCATCGTGTTGAGCAAGAACTTTATTGCTTCGAGGCATCGGAGCCGAGTCATATCGAAAACCTGATGGCCCGAGAGCACAAAGAGCGCGTGACGCGTAGCTTTACTCTCAACGAGGTGGAAACCGAGCGCACCCGTGAGGCCGGCTTTGAGCAACAGAACGACACGCAGAGGGCCGATCGGCACGAACAGCAAAGCACAGTGGCGGAGGTATTGCAGGACGAGGCCTCACGCAACATCAACGTCAATGCAGGGGTGAGTGGGGGCTTCGGCAACTCCGTGCAAGTCTTCGCGAATACGGCTGTTACCTTTGCCAACTCGACCTCTCGCGAGCAAAGTCGCTCGGATGCATTGACCTTCGCCCGCGAGATTACGAGTCGGGTTGCGCAAAAGATTACGTCGAAAACGACCGAGCGTCGCCGGGCGCTGGTGCGCCGTGAATTCGAGGATGTGTCGCGCCACGGCTTTGACAATCGAGCGGGTGACGAGCCTGTCGTCAGCATCTTTCGCTTTCTCGACAAGATATACCGCAACCATCTGGTGAGTTTCGGGAGGCGTTGCGTCGTGGAATGGATGATTCCAGATCCATCACGGAACTATATCCGCGCACAAGAACTCGCCGTGCCCGAAGATGACTTCAACCGTCGGCCGCCGAAGAAGCCGCGACGCCTGGGGTTGAACAAACCGTCGGATGTGACGCCTAGTAACTATCGCCGTTTTGCGAAGGCCTATGGTATCGACGATCTGCCCGCGCCACCGCCATTCATCATGTTCATTTCTCGCTCATTCGCTGAGAACGATCCACCATCCGCTCCCCCGGAGGAAGGAGGGGAGGCTTTTGATCCCGGGCCTCAGGCAGTCTCATATGAAATCGAGATTCCTGACGATTATCTCGCTACCCACTATTCGGTGACCCATGAATCACATTCTCCGCAAGGCAGCGGCGGTGGTGGCACAGAGGGAATGCAGAAGTTCGACGTCCCGCTTTCGTTCTCAGTCCCATATCAGGCGCTTGATGAGTTTCCCATGATCGCCACCGTCACAATTCGGCTTGTGATCCGCAAGGTCGTACAGCGGGACTGGCAGTACCAGGTGTTTAGCAGAATCATGGAGGCCTATCGCGAAAAAAAGGCCGAGTACGACGCCGCCCGCGAAGCCTATGAGGATGAGAGTCACCGTGCTGATCTCAACCCTCGTTTTAAGAAAGACATCATTCAGCGCGAATTGCGCCGCGTCGCGCTCTATATGATCCAAAAGCCCCATGGGACCGACGTTACCCACGACCATTACCTGCCGGGAAAGAAGGGCGAGTTACACACACTCAACTTGACCCCTGCGCTGGATCGCCACGCTGCCGCCGTTCGGTTTTTTGAGCAGGCCTTTGAATGGGATCTCATGGCCTATCTACTTTATCCCTACTTTTACGCCGACGAGAAAACATGGTCGGTCAGGCTCGCCATGGAGGAAACACGCGACCGCGATTTTGCCGCATTTCTTACCTCGGGCATGGCACGGCTTGTGGTGCCGATTCGCTTAGGTTTTGAGGATGCGGTCACCCATTACCTGCAGACCGGCGAACTGTGGTTCGGCCGCGGTGTTGTGATGGATGTGGAGAACGATCTCTATCTTTCGATTGCAGAGGAGATGGCGAGTGGTACGGAGGAGACGGAAGTCCTTGAAACCTGGTTAACCATGATTCCGACCGACCTCAATATCTTGCAGGAGAATGCGGGGGCAATGGTAGGCGATGGGCTGCCCTGTCTCGACGAGGAGCAGAATCCCATCGGCACCGGATCGAGTACGCTCGCGCCGGTACTTTCTACTCCGACGGACGACGGCTGAGGCGAACCGCCATGGCGGATCGTGCGGTCGTTCGCGCCATCGATCGGGTTATCGACGCATCGCCGCGCACGGGTGACGGCTTCGCCTTTTTGCATCCCGAACCCGATTTCACCAACGATGTTGGCCGTATCCAGCTCATGCGGTTCTACAACGGCAACGACATCCCAGTGACCCATGTGGTGGATGACGATGGGGCAGTGCGCAATGAATATCATCTGTATTTCAGTACCAGTGCGCTGACGCTTGTCGAACTGGCGCGGAGTCTCGATCCGGGCGACGAAGGGGTGGACGGTATCTGGTACTTGGAAGTGGGTAAGGACCGTTTCTCTCGGTCCTTTTTCTACTCTGAAACGCGCGACAAATCCCCTAGCTACGAAATGCTGCGCGACATGCTGTATCTCGCGCCGACCTTTGGCGAGTTGCATGGCGGGGAAACCGTCACGCTGGCCTCCTTCGCCGGGTCGAATCAGGCGCCCGCATCCGATGATTTTGACTTTGTAGCAGAGATCGTTTCCTTGCTCGAAAAGCTCGGCACAGCCATCAGCGAATGGACCGAGAAGCTCGGTTTGGCGCTGAAGGTCAACCCCGAGCTCTGGGATCCAAAAAGGCGCTCGGACAATGTGCGTGAGGTGATCGAGGATACCGCCAGTCTTCTGCGAAGCGTTGCAGGCGCATTCAAGCGCGGCATCGCGGTGATGGTTGATCTCGCGCTCGATAGTTTCGAGGCTACGGTTGCGGCACTCGAGAAACTGTTCGACTCCGGGGCGGCAGCAGTTCTCGATTTCCTCAGCGAACAACTTGGGAGCCTCGCCGACCCAGCGGTAGCGGCAGAGCAACTGGCTCAGCAAGTGCTCTCAATCATTCGGCTTGTTCGCGATAAGATCACGGCGCTGCGCAAATTCGGCAATAGCGTCACCGACTGGTTCGATCAGACATTCGGCAGTCTCAAAGAGAGCGTTGATGTGATCATCGGCTACTTTGCAGGTGTGTGGAACGGTTTGGTAGACGCAATCCTCGGCATCTTCGATACCGTGAATATGGTGGTCTCCATCATCCTCGGGCTGTTTAAGTTCGGTGCCGTCGCGGCGGAGGCGTGGGACCTTACACTTGAGATCATCGACGAAGTCCTGGCAGGGCTGGAATCAACAGCCTGGAAAGATATCTGGACCGAATTTTCCGAATCTATCTATCCTGAGATCCGCGATACGTTGCTGGAGCAGGGCCGGGAACTTGCGGATGCTATCGACAAGGCGTTCACCAGTAACAACGCCGCGGTTGGCTATTACTTCGGTTATCTGGTCTATATGATCGCGGAGAACTTTTTCCCCCCGATTAAGCTGACCAAGGTCGCACGCGTAGCGAATCGAAGTGCGGAAGCGACTTCGGCGTTCTTAAAGCGGTTGGGACAGTTTAGCCAGGGCACCTTTCCCAAGGTAGTCGATGCGTAGGAGAACACGTAAAGTTTCGCTTGAAGACGGTCTCATCAAGCGCGACAAGTCGCCCAAGCGGCGGCGCACGCCTGCGACGAGGTCGGAACTACTCGACTTCATAAAGCTATTGCGCCGCTTTCTCGCCCGATCAGCGAATCGCACGGTGAAGCGGCAGAAACAGGAGCTTCAACGGCTCGCCGCCAACTACCGTGATTTCATTGGCGAGGCGTTTCACTACGGCAGATTGCTCCGCGCGCGGGCCCGGGTAGGAAAATTTCCGACGCTCTCACGCAGACGCTTGCCTGACGAGGCGAGCGAATTGCTCGGTGAATCAGCATCGAAGCAGCCCTGGCGCCAGTTCTACGACGATGATGCTTTCATCGCTACACGTGGGACCGGGGGTATAAAGGAGGCAAGGGCCCTGTTGATGCCTGACCGGAGTGTACAGGTGGAACTCGGTGGCGATGTACTTCCGTCAATCTCCGCGATCCGCTCGACACAGCGCTATCCCGATCTGAGTCATACCGGGCAGGATTTCTCGACCAAACTGGAGCCGGCAAAGACAAGGAGCTATGGCGGGGTTCCGCTTCGCGACGAAACAGGGAACGCCTATCAGCGAGCACATCTCTGGGGGCATGGATTCGGCGATGAAGCTCGCGCTGGGTTGATGTATGCACCGGCGGAAGTAAACCAGCTTCTACAGTCGCGCGGGGTAGAGCGCTTTCTCCGTGAACAGGCCAATCTAGCGGCGGAAAATGGCGGCAATGTGCGTCTGGTCGCGAAGGCACGCAGTCACCCCCCAGCAAAGCGACCCTCTCGTCTCAATCGCAAGAAGGGGGAATTCGTGTTGTCTGAACTCGTTTACGAAATCGACATCACTCGACCCGATGGCTCGAAATTCGGTGCCAGAGTGGAACTGACTGTGCCAAAACCACCGGGAACGCCGGTCGGCATCAGTATCTTCCCACCAGATGCAATTGCGGCGGGGCCGTAGACCGTAGATGCCGATCCTTGCTTAAGCTGCCAACGTTCACTACGCAAAAACAAGGGCTTACGCTACGAATATTTAGGCTATTCCACGCTAAGATCGGCGACCATGTCATGTATTGCAACCTAATTATTACAATATCCACCGAGCCGTAGAAAATCTAGTGGAAATAGGTCAGTAGTGAATGACCGTCGAAGTTCCAGATGCCCGGTTCAGCTATCTTAGTGACTCTTGGTCAAGCGATCTGTCCTCTTGCTTTGCGGGTTACTTTCTTCCTGTTGGCAAAGCGTCAGAATTGCAGAATGTACGCAAGTGATTAGGTTGAGGCGACGTTGACATTGACCTTGTAAGAGCATGAATTAGCGCTCAAAATTAGGCGAAGCACGGAAGAACAAATGACGCCTGAACAACAAGCGCGCAAAAATATCGATGAACTGCTCACGAAAGCTGGCTGGCTCCTCCAGAACGTGGCCGACGCCAACATATCTGGGGGGCAGGGTGTAGCGATTCGAGAGTTCCCTATACCCGGCCATGGCTTCGCCGACTACCTGCTATATGTTGGCGGCCGTGCGGCTGGGGTGATCGAGGCCAAAAAAGAGGGCGCGACCCTCAGCGGTGTCGAGCTCCAATCCGAGAAGTACACGCAGGGTCTACCTTCCGGGTTGCCGGCCTGGCACCGCCCGTTGCCGTTTTCGTATCAGTCGACAGGCACCGAGACCCGCTTCACAAACGGCTTGGATCCCGAGCCACGAGCGCGCCCCTTGTTTGCATTCCACAAACCCGAGCAGTTGCAGCAATGGCTAGATGACGCAGCGCCAACCAAGGCAGGGGTGGGCGAGCAACCGCCGCCAACCTACGGGCCGGGTGGCGAGACCTTCCTCGGCCGCCTAAAACAGATGCCACCGCTGATCGAAGAAGGCCTCTGGCCCGCCCAGATCAAGGCCATCACCAATTTGGAACAGTCGCTGCACGAGAACCGTCCGCGCGCGCTGATCCAAATGGCCACCGGCTCGGGCAAGACATTCACGTCCATCAGCTTCATTTACCGCCTGATCAAGTTCGCTGGCGCCCGTCGTGTGTTGTTCCTGGTCGATCGCGGCAACCTCGGTGAACAAACCCTGAAGGAGTTCCAGCAGTACGTCTCTCCTTACAACAACTTCAAATTCAGTGAGGAGTACATTGTTCAACGCCTAAGCAGCAACACGCTTGATACCACTGCAAGGGTTTGCATCTGCACGATCCAGCGCATGTACTCGATGCTGCGTGGAAAAGAGCTGCCACCGGAAGACGAAGAGACCTCCGTACAGGGATTGGAAAGCGTATTCAAAGAACAGCCACCGATTGAATACAACCCGAACATCCCGATTGAGACCTTCGACATTATCGTCACCGACGAATGTCACCGCTCTATCTACAACCTTTGGGCGCAGGTGCTCGAATACTTCGACGCCTACCTGATCGGCCTGACCGCCACGCCCAACAAGCAAACCTTCGGTTTCTTTAATCAGAACCTGGTGATGGAGTACTCGCACGAAAACGCTGTGGCTGATGGCGTCAATGTCAACTACGACGTTTACCGCATCAAGACCCAGATCACCGAGGGCGGCTCCAAGGTCGAGGCCGGCTACTACGTCGAACAACAAAACCGTGAGACCCGCGAAAAGCGCTGGCAGGAACTAGACGAAGACCTCGAGTACCAAGCCAAACAACTCGACCGCGATGTAGTCACCCCGGACCAAATTCGAACGGTCGTGCGCACCTTCCGCGACAAGCTGTTCACCGAGATCTTCCCCGGTCGCAGCTGGGTACCCAAGACACTGTTCTTTGCCAAGGACGACAACCACGCCGAGAACATCGTCGAGATCCTGCGCGAGGAATTCGGCAAGGGTAACGACTTCGCCCAGAAGATCACCTATCGAACAACCGGCGCGAAGCCAGAGGATCTGATCAAGGCATTCCGTACCAGCCCGATGCCGCGCATCGCCGTCACCGTAGACATGATCGCCACCGGCACTGACATCAAGCCGGTGGAAATCGTCGTCTTCATGCGCACCGTAAAATCGCGCTCGTTCTTTGAACAGATGAAGGGTCGTGGGGTCAGGGTCATCAACCCGAACGATCTTGAAACTGTCACGCCCGATGCAGAAAGAAAGGACCACTTCGTCATCGTCGATGCTGTCGGCGTCTGCGAGCAAGACAAGACCGACTCCAAGCCCATGGAGAAGAAGCCGGCAGTCTCCTTCGAAAAGCTGCTGCAGGCCGTCAGCTTCGGCAACACAGAAGAGGCCGTGCTCACCTCCATCGCCGGCCGCCTGGCCCGCATGGAACACCGCCTGAGCGAAGACGACGACAACAGGATCCGCCAGCTGGCCCAGGGCCTGGGTGTCAAGGACCTCAGCCGCCAGCTGGTCGAGGCCGTCAATCCCGACCGCCACCTGGAACAGGCCAAGGCCGACCTTGGCATCCCGCCGGACAGCGACCAGCCCGTCAGCGATCAAGCCCTGCAGGCCGCCAGGACCAAGATCATCCAGCAGGCAGTCAAACCCCTGCATGACCCCAAGCTGCGCGAGCTGCTGGTCGAGGTGAAGAAGAAAAGCGAGATCACCATCGACCACGTCAGCCAGGACGAGGTCATCGAAGCCGGCTTCAGCGCCGACGCCACCGAGCGCGCCAGGGGCCTCGTCCAGTCCTTCGAGCAGTTCATCGAAGACCACAAGGACGAGATCACCGCGCTTCAAATTTTATATAGCAAGCCCTACAAGTCCCGCCTGAGCTTCGACGACATCAAGGAACTGGCCGACCAGATCCAGGCTCCACCCAACCTGTGGACCGAATCCCAGCTATGGCAGGCCTATGCCGCGCTGGAAAAGACCAAGGTCAAGGGCGCAGGTGGCAGACGCATCCTCACCGACCTGGTCTCGCTGGTGCGCTTCGCCATCCATCAGGACAACGAGCTGATCCCCTTCCCGGAGCGGGTGCAGGCCAACTTCAATGCTTGGTTGGCGAGTCAGGAGCAGGGCGGCAAGCAGTTCGATGACGAACAGCGGCACTGGCTGGAGATGATTCGGGACCACATTGCCGCGAACCTGGGCATCGAGACGGATGATTTCGAGTATGCCCCTTTCTCTCAGGAAGGAGGCTTGGGAAAGGTGTATCAGCTGTTCGGCGACGACTTGAACACGCTAATCGAGCAACTGAATGAGACGTTGGCCGCATGAGCATGAGCGAAGAACCAACTAAAAAAGTACAAGAAGTAGTTCACCTGCCGCGCGATTTGCCCAATGGGTGGGAGGCGGCCACGCTGGCTGAAGTTGCAGAAATCGTAATGGGCCAATCTCCATCGTCTGAGTACTACAACACAGAGGGTGAGGGACTACCTTTCTTCCAGGGAAAGGCTGAGTTCGGCAACCTCTACCCGGAAGCAGTCAAGTGGTGTTCGGTGCCAGGGAAGATCGCCCAAAAGGATGACGTGCTAATTTCCGTCCGGGCGCCCGTAGGCCCGACAAACCTCGCCCCATCGGAGTGCTGTATCGGCCGCGGCCTTGCTGCGATCCGGCCGAAAAGCGGAATTCCATCGAGGTACATACTTCACTACTTGCGCAGTATTGAGCGAGATGTCGATTCACTTGGAACGGGGACCACGTTCAAAGCTATCTCCGGGAAAATCTTGCGTGAGATCCCGATACCAGTAGCGCCTCTCGATCAACAAGCGCGCATCGTCGCGGAAATCGAAAAGCAATTCTCCTGCCTCGACGAAGCCGTCGCCAACCTCCAGCGCGTAAAGGCCAACCTTAAACGCTACAAAGCTGCCGTCCTCAAAGCAGCCGTCGAAGGCAAGCTCACCGAAGAATGGCGCAAGGCCCATCCAGACGTCGAACCCGCCAGCAAGCTCCTCGACCGCATCCTCGCCGAACGTCGCGCGAAGTGGGAAGAAGCCGAACTGGTAAAGATGGAAGCCAAAGGCAAAGCGCCGAAGAACGACAAGTGGAAGGCGAAGTACAAAGAGCCTGCCGAGCCTGACACCACCAACCTTCCCGAATTATCGGAGGGGTGGGTATGGGCTTCTTTAGAAATGATCTCCGAAGCAGTTGGTGGCTATGCATTTTCCAGCAAGTCTTTCACCTCATCCGGCTACCAAGTTGTGAAGATGGCGAATGTTCGAATGGGTCATATAGATCTCACTCAACGCCCTTCCTTTGTGGGCGACGTTGACGGCGATATAAATCAGAAATACGGCCTTTGTGATGGGGATATCCTCGTAACACTGACAGGAACTCGGAGAGAACGTGACTATGGATATGTCGCAGTGGTTCAGAATCCAAGCGCTCTATTGCTGAATCAAAGAATCGCGCGACTCCGGCCAGCATCCGGCATCGAGCCGTATTTTATTGCGCTAACTTTGCAGAGCGAGTCCTATCGAAACAGATTTTTTGCTCGGGAAACTGGAAATGTCGGACAGGGGAATGTTGGTATGGCCGCCGTGACAATTGAAGCGGTTCCACTAGCGCCTAAGAAAGAGCAGATCCGCATAGTCGATGCGATCGACCGTCACCTCTCCCTGATCCGCGAAACAGAAATCCAGGTCGACACCAACCTCAAACGCGCCGAGCGCCTGCACCAGTCAATTCTAGGAAAGGCCTATTCAGGCGACTTGCGACCCAGTACCAAAGCTGCGGAATTGCCCGTTGAAAGGCCTGTTTCCACTGTACGTCGCAGTACTCGAGGAGATTTCTTATGAGTGCCGTTTTTTCCATCCATTTTGATGGGCCGATAGTGACGGAACACAAGGTGTCGCTTCGCGTGATGTCAAAAACTTATGAGCATATGCAGCGTGCTATTGATCGAGCTTATCTCGATACAAAATATGGAGGTGTATGGAAGCATGCGCGGTTGAAGAAGGAGGACTATTCCGAAACAGAGTTCTTGGCAGAGTATCCACGTGAAGGCGGAATTATTCTTGACGGCGTAAAGGCCGGTGCGGAAGCGATTCTGGACAAGATTAATAGCGCGATCTCTGCGCCCTTTGAAAAGGCCATTCAGCAAGGGGTTGAAGAGCACGCCTCCATCATCGAACAGCTACCACAGCGTCGTGAGTATGCTCATGCGCGAAGGGGCGAGCTCACAACCTATCAGGATATGGTTGATCGGCCTGATGGCAAGGTTGTGCGAGCTTATTCTGATCGATCCATTGTCAAGGAGATTGACCAGATCGCTTCGATGGTGAAGTCGGACGATTTAGAAGGAAGCTATGTGGAGCTACAGTTGACTGGTTCTCGTGCTCATCCCGTTTATACATTTGATGCAGCTAGGGCGAGACGGTTTCATGAGCTAGTTTCACGGCGGGACTTGGGTGAGCCTGTCTTGATCCGGGGAAAAATTCGCCTGCTTGATCAGGGCAATAGATACTCTCCAAAGAAAGCCAAGATACTAAATCTTGACAGTAATCGAGAGGTTACCTTGCATTTGGGGTCAGAGGAGGATTTCTACCGGCTGCATCCCTACCATACGGCACAGCAAGTCTTACTCTTTGCTAGCCCCGTCATTGAATTCGGTGCTTATGACCCTAATGGGGGCGACATGTATTTTGTCGATGTTGCAGAGTGAGCAAAGATCCTAGCGAACTGGATGCGCTAAAGGAGGAGTACCTCTCGCAGATACGAGGGTTGTTCCCACTATACAGAGCTGCATTGCTGTTCGTTTGTTTGACTGTTGTCATCGCCGTTCAGAATCCTAAACTCAAAAGCGTGTCTGAAAGTGTGCTGAATTTGCAGCTGCGCTCTTTTGCTGATCTTGATAAGGGATTTTTTTCAGCAGTAACTGTGCAGGATGCAATTGCAGCCATTGGATTTCTGGTGCTGGGCACGGCAGTGCATCGCGCTATCCGGTGGCTGTTCTTTGTGTGGTTGCGTAAGAATCTAAGCCTTGACGAAGTCGCCAAGGCAATGAATGCCAAATCAGCAGCTTCCAAGGATGGAACTATTGCGAGCTATTTTGCATTAAAGAAATCTGAGAGCGAAGCAACCAATTGGGGAAGGAAGACTTCATCGTTATCGCTGTTGAGTGAGTCGGCACTAACGCTTTGTCTCGTCTTCATATACGCCGGGTGGTTCGGAAATCTCATTGACTACAGCGTGGCGGTGGTGTTTTTTTTGTTTGCGATACTGGCGCTTTCACGAAGTTTTATTGTCTTTTTGAAAAACTACTTGCCACATGCGATGCACATAAAAGGGCTCTTGGGACAAGGTGGTGAGGTTAAATTGCCTTGATAAGTGCCATTGAACAAAAACTCTTTTGCTATTGCATCGGCAAATGGGCTGGGCGATGCCTCGCCCGTTTGGCGGGTTGCAAGTACGCAGGTACTCGCTCTCTTCCCGGCTCACCCTCCGCGACGACAATAATCAAGTCATGAGCCCTTCTGATATCACAAACAAGCTTTGGAACTATTGCCATGTCTTAAGGGACGATGGCATGAGCTACGGCGACTACGTCGAACAGCTCACCTATCTGCTGTTCCTCAAGATGGCCGACGAGCGCACCCAAGCCCCCTACAATCAGGCCAGCAGTGTGCCGCGCAAGTACAGTTGGGCCAGCCTCATCAAGGAGGATGGTGACGAGCTATTTGACCACTACCGCCATGTCCTCGATGCGCTGGGCAAGGAGAAGGGCCTGCTCGGCCTGATCTTCAACAAGGCCCAGAACAAGTTCCAGGACCCGGCCAAGCTGCGCCGCCTGCTGGTGGACCTGATCGATAAGGAAAACTGGTCGGTGATGAGCGCCGACGTCAAGGGTGATGCCTACGAGGGGCTGCTGGAGAAGAACGCCCAGGACACCAAGTCCGGCGCCGGCCAGTACTTCACCCCGCGCGCACTGATCCAGGCCATGGTCGACGTCATGGCCCCGGAGCCCGGCGAGACCATCGCCGACCCGGCCTGCGGCACCGGCGGGTTCCTGCTCGCGGCGCACCAGTACCTGGTCGACAACTACCCCAACATGACCAAGCCGCAGAAGAAGGCGCTCAAGTCCGAGACCTTCAAGGGCTGGGAGCTGGTACAGAGCACCGCGCGCCTGTGCGCCATGAATATGCTGCTGCACGGCATCGGCGACCAGGAATACGAGCCCATCGTAGTGGGCGACTCCCTGGCAGCGGACCCGGGTGACCGCTTTGACCTGATCCTGGCCAATCCGCCTTTCGGCAAGAAGAGCGGCACCACCATCGTTGGCGAAGGCGGCAAGGTCAGCAAGGAGCGCGACACCGTTGAACGCGACGACTTCTGGGCCACCACCTCCAACAAGCAGCTCAACTTCGTCCAGCACATCAAGACCCTGCTCAAGGTCAACGGCCGCGCCGCCGTGGTGGTGCCGGACAACGTGCTGTTCGAAGGCGGCGCCGGCGAGACCATCCGCCGCAAACTGCTGCACGAATGCGACGTCCACACCCTGCTGCGCCTTCCCACCGGTCTGTTCTATGCTCAGGGCGTGAAGGCCAACGTGCTGTTCTTTGATAAGAAGCCGGCCTCCGAAACCCCGTGGACACGCAAGTTGTGGATCTACGATCTGCGCACCAATATGCACTTCACGTTGAAGACCAATCCGCTCAAGCGTGACGACCTGGACGACTTTGTAAAGTGCTATGTACCGGAAGGCATTCATCTTCGTGCGCCGACATGGAGTGAAGAAGCGCCCACCGGCCGCTGGCGCGCCTACGACTACGAGACACTGGTCAACCGTGACAAGGCCAGCCTGGATATCTTCTGGCTGAAAGATGAGTCGCTGGAAGAATCCGACAACCTGCCTGAGCCCGGCATCATCGCTGCGGAGATCGTCGAAGACCTGCAAGCGGCGCTGGAACAGTTCCGCGAGATCGCGGCGGATCTTGGCGAAGAGGAAGCGGAGGCTGTGGATGGCTAATAGTGCCTACGGCACCCCCTTGGTCATTGCCGAGGGAAAGACGGCCGCAAGGATGGCTAGGGTTTCGCTGAGCGCGGCCGGGGAGGGTGGCCGCTACGACGAAGCCTTCATCCAGCAGCTTGCGTTTGATCATCCGAACTGTCTACCGGGTTCCGGAGCCGACCAGGCACCCGTGGCGAAAAAGCGATTCGACGATGTTCAGTCCTCTTCAAGTCGGGCAGAGATCAAGGAGTATTCGCTGACTACATCAATCGGTTCATCAACCCGTTCAGGCACCGCTTGAAACGCTTTGCAGAGACGAATTCATGAGCAAGAGCATTACGCGCGAGCGCACCGGCGTACTTCTGCGCAAGCTGTTCGAACTGCTGATCGCATCTGACGATGGCTTACGCGCGAAAGACGCTTTAACCGCTTTGGAATGTGCAATCACGCTGTCGGACTATGAAGCGGGCGAATATCCATCCGGTGGTCGGCGCTTTGAAAAGATCGTTCGCTTCGCAACGGTAGATGCAGTCAAAGCCGGTTGGATGCACAAGGAGCAGGGCGTATGGACCGTTACGGATCTCGGCGTAACCGCGCTGAACGAAATCAAGGATCCCGCAGAGTTCTACCGGGAAGCGGCCAGACTCTACCGAGACTGGAAAAAAGAACAAGAACCGCCAGAAGAAGATGAGGCTTCCGTCGAACTGCAGGCAGAAGCGCACGATGCCCAGATCACCTATGAAATGGCCGAAGAGCAGGCGGCCGATGAGATCAAACAGTATCTCACCGAGATCAACCCCTACGATCTACAGGATCTGGTCGCAGCGTTGCTTGAGGGTATGGGCTACCACGTCTCATGGGTATCGCCACCTGGCAAGGATGGCGGGATCGACGTGCTTGCATGGAATGACCCGCTGGGTACAAAACCACCCAGAATCAAGGTCCAGGTAAAACGCCGCAAAGACAATATCAGTGCGGAGGAGCTGCGCTCGTTTCTGGCACTGGTGAACGACGATGACGTAGGTCTGTTCGTGACGACCGGGGGATTCACCAAGGACGCCGAAGAGCTGGCCCGTGCGCAGGAACGACGGAAGATCACGCTGATCAACCGGCGGCGATTGGTCGATCTTTGGATCGAGTACAACGACCGGATTGACCGGGATAAGCGTCGCTTGCTGCCGTTGAAACCAATCTACTTCCTCAGCGACTGACTGCACCAGCCGCATCGATTGACACCTGCAGACGCAAAAAGCTCCCAAAACACGTAGGGAATTGTTGCAAGCCTAAGAAGGTTGCAATCCGTTACCAGGCTTAGGCCGCATAGTTGCCAGGCTTAGGTTGTATCAACAGGGGGCGATTGCGGAATATGGATACACAATTTAACATAATATGTATTATGCGCAGTACTGGATGGGTCTCACCGGCGCTGAGGCTCAACCATGACGCGCCTTCACGACAAGTCGCCGTGGTTCCGGGAAACCTACTTCGCGGACAATTTGTCCTCCCTGGGGAATTTGCAGTACCGGTGTCGTCTGAGCAAATCAGAGGCAGCAGAATTCCTGGGTGTCACTCTGCGGACCTATCGCCGGTGGCTGGAATGCAAACCGCCTCAGTGGGCTCGGTTGCTGCTGGCGATTCGCGGTGGCTTCGTCCCTTGGGATGGTTGGCAAGGATGGCTGGTGGTCGACGATGGCATCGTGCCGCCTGGGTATCGAGATCCGGTGACGCCTGGTCAGATCATGGCCGTCCCGTATCGACTCCAGCAGATCGCCGACCTCAACCGGCAAATCAGACAGTTTGCCGAGATGGACGATCAGGAGGCTTTCAACGCGGAGTTCTTGGGGCGGCATCTCGACTCGGATTGATCGCCTGGCGACCTGGCGGTATTCTGGGTGCCAGATCGGGCCGTAAGGCCCGATGCCTAGACTTGAATGTGGAACACTTAATGACACGGGCTGTGTTTCCCGCGTCGAGCCGGACCACAGTCAGTCGTTCATTTAAGTTCCAAGCTACTCATTCTCAAGGGAATTTCTCGGGAGCCTGCCATGGCTGACCGCGAAGTCCCTGATACCCTGTCGTCCTCTGCTTGTTCTCCTTGGTTTGGCGGGCTCGATCTGCTCACGGCTGCTCCTGGCCGATTACTTGAGCTCTGTGGCCGGGAATTCGTGGTCGTTTCACCGTGGTCAAATTGGGGGCCGCTGGGCCTGGCAAGTCGTCCTGTCTTGTTGCCTTGGCAGCCTGGCACGCGCGGGATTGTCATCGGAGTCCAATACACCTCCGCCGGTAACTGGGAAGTGGATGCCGAGTATCAAGGCCAGTGCATCGGCTTCGAGGTGGACGAAATCAACCCGAAGATTCCGCTCCGGGATTTCCTCCGGCACACGGCTCCGGTGACTGCCTACAGGGTGCAAAACCAGGAGGCGGCCAATGATCCCGAATAGTGTGCGGGACTTCCCTGCTTGCCGACCCCTGCCCATCCAGAAGGGAGTATTGGCGGTAGCTGGCCTGCACGGCATTGGCAGATACCACTGCGGTAACCAGGCCGGAAGCGACTCCCCTGCACTCCGACCAAGCCGTCGAACCCGGCAGTCGCGTAACCCGGCGCAGCCGGCTCCCAGCTCGAACATAACCGCCAAAAGGCGCAGCCGCAGGCTTGGGGGAAAACCGACTGCTGCGCCGCTGTGCTGTTCGAAATAGCCGCCTGAACTCTGAACGTCCACTGATGCTGGCTCGAATCTACTTTCGCCGGAGCCGGAATGTAACGAAACGCCGGCCGTGGAACGTCGCGAATCCCTCCGCCTCTTTACTTTCCACTGATTTTGCTTTTTTCTGCCCGAAGGAGGGACAAAATGTCACAAACCCCGATATGTATTATACGCAGTATCGTACGGATCCCCACGATACCCATCTCAGGTCCGACTCCCGATCAAGCTACCAAGCAAGCAACACTTGCCCCAGCGTCCTCCTGTATACCAATTGGCCAGTTCTCGTCTCTTGCCATGGCCTAGATCAACACTCACGTCGGCTTATTTGAGCCTGTCACGGGCGGCGCCGGCGCATTTTGAATGTTGAACCGCGCTGGATTCGGCCGGGTACGGATATTGCCATTCCTCCGGTACCGCACCGCGCAAGAATCACCGCAGAAAAAAATGAAACGTGCCAGCATCAAAAAACACACAAAGTCGACAGTCGTCGTTGCCGCCACGTTGTTGGTCGTGGCCATGTGGACCATTGCCAATATGTCACTGCATGCGCAGATGCCGCCGCGCCCGACGGATCGCGGTACAACGCAGCCACCAGGCGGCAGCGATCCGCTGTTTGCAGCTTGGAAGCAATTACCGTCGCGCCAAGCCAACGACACCGA
>MWSB01000003.1_pt1 | contig 19836 bp, 16 predicted proteins | sample 1021961 | NCBI WGS metagenome assembly MWSB01 (sample SAMN06335817, study PRJNA374545) | mollusc metagenome | biome: marine bay; material: sediment; isolation source: gill 31 cm from animal A | host: Kuphus polythalamius | place: Philippines: Mindanao | collected 2011-09-12 | reverse complement strand
GACGGCACGGCGTTTTTGGCGTGTCGATGCGGACGGCAACGCCAGCAGAATCAGATCGATCTGCAGTCCATCGGCCAGCTTCGGAATGTCCTCGATTCCGCCCGCCACCGGAATGCCGCGCACCTCTTGGCCCTGTCGCCGCGCCCGGTCGTCGACGAACGCGACAGGCATGTAGCCTGCGTCTCGGTTGCGGAGCAGGTCGCGCACTAACAGCTCACCCGCTTCACCAGCGCCGACCACGAGCACACGTTTCCCGGAAACAGGCGACAAATGCCGCTCCTTCAACCACCGATACGAAAGACGCGCACCGGTCTGCATGCCCAGCAGCAGCAGGAAATAGAATATCGGCACCGAACGTGGTACCGCCTCGAGCCGCGCGAAAAGGAACAGCAGCAAAGTCAGCAACACGGAGCCGACGAGCGCCGACTTTAGGATACGCAACAGGTCCGGAATGGAAGTGAATCGCCAAACCCCCCTGGACACCCCAAAAACCCGGAATGTCAGACCCTGCAGAAGTAGAACGAGCGGCGTCGTCTGCAAAGACTTGTCGAAATAAACGTCGGGAACCACGCCGAGATTAAAACGCAGCCAATAGGCGCCCCACCAAGCCAAGGCGACGATCGAAAGGTCGAGAGTGATGATCCCCAAACGTCTGACCCATAGATTTTGAAGGAATCGAATCACTCAACAACCACCCGGGCATCCCCAACAGATCGGGAAGCAAATACAAGCTGCCACTCGCCTGACCAGCATCTGCTTCACGCGTCGGCCGACACGACTTTCGCCGGAACACCGATAGCAGTCACACCTGAAGGAACATCCGATACAACGCAAGCACCGGCACCGATCACAACACCCTCTCCGATGCCGATCCCTTCACGCACGGTCGACCCAATACCTACCCAACTCCCTTGGCCAATCTCTACCGACCCGCCCAAGTGGACACCCGGACATATATGCACTACATCGCCGATAACGCAATCATGATCCACAGTCGCCGCGGTATTTATGATAACGCCGTCACCGACCCGTGCTTCCGCCTGAACCACTGCGCCGGCAAAGACGACCGTTCCCTGCCCGAGCGTCGCTGTGTTGCTGACGTACGCATGTCGATGTATCAAACTCGGCAACTCGAAACCCGCCTGCCTTACAAGACTCAGCAAAGTACGCCTGGCGTTGTTCGCACCGACCGCGACGATACAGCTGTCATATTGCTCGCGCAGCCCCTTCAGCGAATCACGGGTACCCACGACCTCTACCCCCATCGTCTCTTCTCCAAGAAGCCGCGCATCATCGACAAAGCCAAAACCCTGCCAACGACCGGTATCACGAGCGCAATCCAGTACCACCTTGCCGTGACCGCCAGCCCCAACTATCAGCAGTTTGCTCACTGCGCATCCCCTCGAAACTTCGTCCGTGTGACGTGCCCACTCTGACTGACACCGGCGCCACTGACTACGGTCTTGACCGTGAGCAACAGGATTTTCACATCGAGCCAGAAAGATCGATTGTCCACGTACCATACATCAAGCGCGAACAGTGCATCCCAGGCAAGATTGTTGCGACCGTTGACCTGAGCCCAACCGGTGATACCAGGGCGCACGTCATGACGGCGCATCTGTTCGGCCGTGTATAGTGGCAAGTACTCCATGAGAAGGGGCCGTGGCCCTACAAGGCTCATGTCGCCTCTGAGCACATTCCATAGCTCTGGCAGTTCATCAAGGCTGGACTTGCGCAGGAAACGACCGAATGTCGTGAGCCGCTCAGCGTCTGGCAGCGGGACACCTTTATGGTTCACCGCCTTGCGCATGGTCCGGAACTTGATGAGCCGAAACGGTCGCCCCTTCAAGCCAGGCCGCTGCTGGACGAAAAAGATCGGGCGACCCAGAAAAAACAACACTGCAAGAGACACGACGGGCAGCAGCGGGGCGAATGCAACGAGTATCAGCAACGAGACGGCAATATCGAAAAGGCGCTTGATCACGTCCCACCATGCTCAATAGTTCCGCGGGGTTTGGGTTCATCGAGACAATCGAGATAGTCGCCGCGGAACCCATCACCCGACTCTAGGCCAGATCAGGCTGGCGATACGCTCTTGGAAATCGCAGATTATTATCACATACTTGAACGCCAAATTATCTTGGTCCGTTGATTCGCCACCAAGGTGCACAGCATACGCTCATACACTCACCGCCCACTCAACCGCTTGAAAATCGAAGAAGCCGGATTGCCGTCGGCGGCAGCCGTATCTCCGGCAAACATCTGGAAGCCATCTAGGCGCACCAGGAAAGCCTCGATTTGCTCGGAATCTGCGACACGGGCCCGGAACGCCTGCAGGCTGCCGCCGACAAGACCGGTGCGCCAAGCCAACCATCGCTAGCGGAGTTGCTCCTAAAACCCAATGCAAAATTAATCGCGCTGTCCACGCCCAGCGGCCTGCTTCCGACACAGGCAGCGCAGATCGCCGCGACCGAGCGGCACGTGGTGAGCGAAGAACCGATGGCCACGCACTGGCAGGATGGCATCCGCCTGGTCGACGCGTGCGACAAGGCCGGCGTCAGACTCTTCGTTGTCCAAAAGAACCGCCGAATCCAGACACTACAGATGCTGAAGAATGCCATCAGACAACGGCGTTTTGGCCGCATCTACCATGGTCAGCATCAATGTGTTCTGGACCCGGCCGCAGGCGTACTAAGACATGGACACCTGTCACGGCGCCTGGGGATTCGACAGCGACGCGCTGACGAACCAAGCTAGCCACTATTTCGACCTATTCGACTGGCCGGAGGCGCAAAAGCCCACACTAGGGCGCTTGCCCGCAATATCGAGGTCGAGGATGTGGCCGCGGTGGCGTTCGAGGGTATTGGGCAGCATGAGCGTGACCATGCTGACCCATCCGAAGAAAACTGAAGGCCCAGTCGGCATTGTCGGCAAGAAGGCCTCGGCAACAATCGGCGGCGGAAGACGTTTGCGCGCACTGAAACGGCTAGTTCGTTATCGCCTACTTGTCTGCTCGCGACAGCAAGCGTAACTTCCTGGCTCTGATCCATTAACGCTCGCCAGCTAAACATGACCAGCTACCAAAAACACGAAACCGCCATCGTTGACAAGGGCGCGCAAATCGGCCAGGGAAGTCGCATTTGGCACTGGACGCACATCAGCGCAGGAGCGCGCATTGGCGAACAGTGCAATCTCGGCCAGAGTGTCTTTGTTGGGAACCGGGTGAACATCGGCAACCAAGTCAAGATCCAGAATAATGTCTCGGTCTACGACAATGTCACTCTCGAAGATGATGTGTTTTGTGGCCCCAGTATGGTCTTCACCAATGTGTACAACCCCCGCTCGGCGATCGAGCGCAAATCGGAATACCGCAACACTCTTGTTAAGCGAGGCGCCACGCTCGGCGCCAACTGCACGATTGTCTGCGGCGTCACGATAGGCGAACATGCCTTTATCGGCGCGGGCGCAGTAATCAACCGAGACGTGCCGGCTTTCGCCCTAATGGTCGGCGTTCCAGCTCGCCAGATCGGCTGGATGAGTCGCTACGGGGAGAAACTTGACCTTCCGATCTACGGGGATGGCGAAGCGGTTTGTCCGCACACGAAGGATCACTATCTGCTCGAATCAGGCCAGCTAAGGCTGTGCACGATCTAGCGTGACCGCATCAATCTGAAGCAGCGATCTTCAACACCCGCTGAAAAGCAGTCACCATATCGCTCACGTCTGCTTCGAGCAGTGTCGGGTGTACGGGCAGCATAACGCTAGTCTCGCCCAACTCGCGAGCTACCGGCAGACGCTCATGTGGACGGCCGTCGGGGCGATCGAAAGCCTTTTCCAGATATACCTCACTGCAACTGCCACTAGCGGCCGGAATACCTTCAGCGCGTAGGGCCTCGAGCACGCGCCCCCTGCCCCACCCAGCCTTCAACCGCTCTGGCTTGATAAATGCGTAGAACTTATAGCACCCATGGACAATGTCGGCGCCGGGCCAGGGTACCCGTAATGCCGAACAATCCTCTAAGCCTTCGCGCAGCATCTTCGCATGACGGTTACGCTGCCGACACCACTCGGGCAACTTTTTTAGCTGGCACAGACCTATTGCCGCCTGAACTGCCGTCATTCGCCAATTAGTTCCAATACTGTCATGCAACCAACGGAATGAGATGCCGGACAGTTCGTTCGATACTTTTTCAGGATTCTTCCCATGTTCTTTGTACGCCCATGCTCGCTTCCACAAATCTTCGCTGCTTGTGACTAGCAACCCGCCCTCACCACCGGTTGTGATAATCTTATCCTGGCAAAACGAGAACGTCGCCAAATCACCAAACGAACCCACCTGCGCTCCGGAGTAGGCAGCGCCATGCGCCTGAGCACAATCTTCGATCACTTTCAAACCACGCTTGCGCACGGTCGCAAGGATGCTGTCGAAATCACACGGCCATCCAGCAAGATGCACTAAGATAACCGCCTTCGTGTTCGACGTGATAGCAGCTTCAATACTGGCTGCTGTTAGATTTTGACTATCTGCGTCAACATCAGCAAATACCGGCTTGGCACCAACATTGACGATGCAACTCGCGGAAGCGATGAACGTACGCGACGTAACGATAACCTCGTCGCCAGGGCCAATCTGCAATGCTCGCAGCCCTAGCTCCAAGGCCACCGTGCCATTGGCCAGCGCAATAGCATAGTCGACACCCAGCGACGCAGCGTATGCTGCTTCAAATTTTTGGACGGTATCTCCTGTCCAATAGTTCACTTTGCCACTACGCAGCACGTCAATGACAGCTGCTTGCTCATCGACATCATAAAACGGCCACGCACTAAAAGGGCTTTGCCGAGTGGGAACAGCACCGTCTATCGCGAGCTGACCATCTTCACTCATCGCTTGAACCCACCATCGCCTTAACCTTTACTAGACATAATGCCAACCTTGATCGCATGCACTGGGCCCTGTTGGTCAACCCTTTCCAGAATGTGTTAAGATAGCTTTCGATAGAACCGCTTCGAGCTGCTTTGCCAGCACATCTCTATCGTACTTCACTTCAGCCAGCCGCCGCGCAGCCGATCCCGCAGCCGCCAAACCGGCTGCATTTCTTGTCCAGTCTCGCAACATGCACGCCGCTTCTTCCGCATTATTAGCAGGCAAACGTATCCCCGCACGGTATTCCTGCAAGACATCGTCCTGCCAACCACCGTAATTGATCGCAACCGGCGTCCCCGAAGCTAAGGCATCAAAAAACTTATTTGCCGAATTCATCCACATCGGTTTCAGGTCAACAAACAAAGACACCGCCACCTGCGAAGCGGCGAGCACCTTTGGCATATCCGCCTTCGGCAAAGACGAAAACAAGAAGAGGTTATCATCCAGCACACCACAATCCGCAGCGCGCTGGCGCACGGCGACACCCTCTTTCCCGTCTCCAACGATGGCGAAACACAGCTCCGGTGCGAGCTTCTGAGCAACCATTGCAATGTCGACAAGGTATTCCACCCCGTTGATCGCACCAAGTGTGCCCGCATACGTAATCAATGGCCTATCTCCAAGCCCACGGATACGTCTTCGAAATGGCTCACCATCCACATCAGGACCAAAATCGCCAAGATCGGCACTGTTTGGTATGACACTTATCCGGTCAGTTGGATACCCTGTTCTGCTGACACCTGTCGCCATCCCATCAGACAGAGCGACGATCTGCGCGGAGTGGCTATATGCATATCTCTCCAAGCGGAAAGCCATAGACTTCAATACGGAGTTACGCAGCGCACCAATCGCTATGGGCAGCTCGGGCCACAAATCACGAACTTCGAAAACCAGTGGCACACCGAGCTTTTTAGCTGCATAACGCCCGGGTACGGCTATCGTCAGCGGTGTAGACGTGGCAAATACAACATCTCCATGCAACGCGGCCGCCTTGCGGCCCGCAGCAAGCGCGAAATTCGCAAATGCGGTCACCCTCCGAAGAAACCCCATGTGGTTCGAATACGCAACAGGCAACCAATGGACTTTGATACCAGCCTCCTCAGTTTCGAACCAGCCGCGGCGGCCATCTGCAGTGCGCCACGAAGTTACCATCTCCACCTCGTGACCGGCATTGACCAAACGACGAGCCATTTCGAATGAACGCGTTCCGCCATTCATCGCAGGCGTATTAAAGTACTGATGGAGATAGATGATGCGCACAACAAAAAATCACTAAACAATTGAAGTAGAGCGGCAAACCAACAACACCTGCCAAACGGTTGCCTGGAATCGACTCGCCAACGACATTTCAATTCAGCCATCTCGGAGGGTGCCATAGAAAATGAGCCACTATTACGCTGCACTCCTTAACCCCGCCCCAAGACCTCAGGAGTCATTGAGACATAAATTTGCTGACGAAAGGTCCGATAGAATCAAACCAGCCAAAAGCAGCCCGGTGCGATGAAAAACGAATCCAAAAAGGCCAACTTCAAAATGAGCACCATGTTTCCTTCGACGCCGCCGCTAGCCACGATACGCGTAATGCAGAGCGATCCATTTCACCAACTTCGCGTTCGGCACTAGGAAACTGACTAAAACACTCCTACACTTCCTTAATCTATTTGATTGTCCGCGTAGACCTGCTCCAGTTTTTCAAGCTGAGTTCGCCAGTCGTAGTTTTTTTCTACAGCAAGGAAACCATTAACTCCTTTGCTTGCGGCCATATCTTTTCGGTCAATCATTTCTCTCATAGCCTCTTCAATGCTCTTCACATCGAGAGGATCGACGCATACTCCACAGTCGTGCGTAGCTACCACATCTCGGTAGAGCGGGAAATCCGATGCAATTACTGGCAGCCCCAATGCCATGTACTCAAACATTTTGGTTGGATAAGAGTCGATGTAATTCCCGATTGGATGGAGCAATGCCAAACCCACATGGCATTCCGAAATCATTCTCCAACCTTGCTCTGGAGCTAGTCTACCCGGCATGCTTATCCAACCCTCACTCAACCCAGTTTGGACTGCCAAATTCTCCTTTACCGCAGCATCTACGCGCCCAATACACTCAAAATTGATTTCATAACCTTTGTCTCTCAAGCTTTTGATAGCAGCTACCGTGGTGATCACTCCCCGCCCTTCGGTCACCCCACCAATATACCCAATAGTTGGGATTTTTCTTTTACAAGACGAAATAGCTGTCAGTCTTTCGATCAGCGGATAATTCAAGACGGTCTCTTGACGCTCTATCCATGCATAGTCCTTGCGATAAGACGCCTCAGCAAACACTACATAAAAACGATTGAGCGATATTCTTTCAACCCCTTTCACAAGTTTGGCCAAAACCCATCTCAGTGATCTAGGAATCCACGCCTTGTTTAGTATCTGCTTAGGAACATTTTCGTGCATGTCATATACAACACTACTTCCTTTCATCCTAATAAACAGCCCAATCAGGATAAGCTCGGGATCATGTATATGATAGATATCCGCGTGGGTACTGAGAGCGACCCGCACTGCTTGCACTGACGTCCTCACGAATCGATGGGCGCGGTTCCGAGGGATAGGCAAAGGATGCACAGTAACATTATCATGCGCGCCGCAGGCATTTGTTGGAATAACCAGATGGACATCATATCCCTTCAGAGCCAAACCGCTACATTGCTTCTCCCAAATTCGGGTGTCATTCAAAGGATGGACTGTGGAAATGTGAGTGATTCTCATAGATTCATGCACCGACTCCATACTTCAACTATTGCAGCTAGACTTCCGCAAAGTATCCGACGAACACACCACAACTTAACCATCTCCGAAGTCCGGCTCTGAGTTAGCAACGAACGCTAAGGACTGTTTATTGACATCCTAAGCATCAAAAAACAAAGCACTTCTTTACTCACGAAACAACGCGCCAAGGAAAATTTCTTTTAGGGCGGAAAGACTCTTAGTTCACATCGTTCAAGCAATTGAATTGTCGAGAATCGAACTGCGATTCCCAGAATAATGCTTCTAGCGAGCCAGCGCACACTCTCTCATTCAAGGATGCGACCGCGCTAATGCTCAATAGCCAATAGCCAATAGCCAATAGCCAATAGCGAATAGCGAATAGCGAATAGCGAATAGCGAATAGCGACATGATATCCTGAAGCAATTCTGCGCTCGGTAGAACGAAACTGAGTCATGAGGCCACTATCCTCAACAAAGTTTCTTCCTGATCTTCCCAAACGAATTTCTGGTGCGCCGTTGCTGCCAATTCGCTAAACTTGTGTAAATCGTTGAGCAGCAAGCTAAGCCCGTTGACCAAGTCTTTGACATCGCAGCCATCGGTATCAAGCACAACACCCGCGCCCGTTTCCTGAATGACTTCCACCATCGGTGGATTTCTGCCGACCAAGACGGGTTTTTTGCGGCCCAATGCCTGAAACAATCTATTCGGGGAACAATACTTGGTATTTAGGCTGTTGGATTCATATAGCACGACACTCGCCAGGCAATGATCAATGTAAGCAACAATATCACTCTGTGGTATCTGGCCCGTATAATATACATACTTGCTCGCTATTTTTTCACCTGCAACATTTCCGATAACAATTACCTTTATTCCGACCGACTCACACGCACTCACTAATTGAGAGTGATATCTGTCGGGGCGCCCGCCTCCCTGTGCCAATACATAGGCATCCCCTGCTAGCCATTTCGAGGCATTGTCTGGCAAGCCCTCGACACTTTGCTCAATCATTGACCTATCAGAATAATTCTCAACGATATACGTTTCTTTCGGATTAACCTCAAGTTCAGTAAGGAGGTAGTCTCGTCGCTGAGAATTAGTAACTATCAAAGCATCGATACGTGACAGCGCGCTCTTGAGCAACCAGCGACCAATCTTGTTATGGACATAGTTCGGGAGTTCGTGCTGATCCCAAACCACTTTATCAACAATGCGCATTGACCTTAAAACCAACGACAATACAACCAGAACGATCATATCTGGATCGTGAATCCAAACGATACGAGGACGAAAGCGAACGATGTCTCCAAGCAGCCAGAAATTAACCTCTAGGGCTTTGAGGAAAACTCCTTTCCCGGGCTTAAATACTCTACGTGACAACACCTCGTGCGTGGTAACATCAATTCCACCGTACACTTTGCCGCGCCTATTGCAATTCGCTTCGCGCTCAACGCAAGCAATTCGCATGTCTACTTTGTCCGCAAAAGCTCCCGCTTCTTTCCTCAATCTATCATCGTACTCAAGGCCCTGCGTTTTGATAACCATAAGCAGGTCAGCGCGTTTAGCTGTAGGTTCACGCTTATGACGCTTGGATATTTCAAAATCGCTCCCCAATCTATTCACCTCGAAAATCAAAACAACATGCCAATAGTTATGCGAGAAACAACATCGCATACATTTTAACAAGATCTGGAATAACCCCAGCCAACACTCACTGCAACGGAAAGCTTGGGCGGCCACACCATATCTGACCATTTGTTGAAAGTAAGGGCTTGAACTTGCCGACCGTGCGCTACGTGAACCCGCCAAAGAATCCACGACACAAGTCGCTATGAAATAACGTCTAATAACTTATCCGCCAAATGCGGCAAAGAGTACTGTTTGAAATTCGAGGCATACAAAGTGTGCGGCTTATCCGATGTGAAAATGGATTTCAACATCTCGCTTATATCGTCTTTTTCGTACGACGAGACTGGCATTCCGTGCTCATCGCAAAATTTTTGAAGTTCACCTTGAGGACAAATGGCGAAAAACGGCGTTGAAGTGCCAATATAATCAAAGATCTTTGTTCCTAGACCTGTGGACTTGTCAAAAATGATCATCCCAAATGACGCGTTCATAACCGCTTTTGCCAGCTCTTCCTGGTCGACCGTGCCATGAAAACGAAAAAACTTACCAGCTGCCCCCCATACACCTTCAGAAACAGACATCTTTGGGCGTGGCCCATACCAATCGAACATCACATCGTGTTTCTTGAGTTCGTTCTCCAGCTCAGCAACAGCCTCGACAAGATTATTCAAGCCTATGATCGATTGCCACCTAATACCGCCAGCATGCACAATGCTGAAATTAGAACGCGATCGATCTGCAGTAGGACCTACCCGGTAGTCTTCCGGATCAAACCCGTTCTCCAGAACATGGAACTTCTTGCTATGAGATTGATGCAATGCCACCATTCGCAAAGATTGACCGAGTGAAACATTCAGCACAATATCAGCACTCTCTATTGCGATAGCTTCGTAAAGCAGGGATTTCAGCTTAATGTTCGATGAGTTTCGAGCCCCCTGGAGTGAGTAGTTTATCTCGTCATTCCAAGTATCCCTGAAATCTTGCACAAGCAAAATGTCTGGACACTCAGCTTTCAACACCGCAGCCCAATAATTGAGTGAACATGGGTGCCCCGATGCGACCACCACCTCAATCTTCTTTTCGCGGATTAGCTTTTTAACCACCGGAAACGAAAATTGGGCCCAGCGCTCTCCATGATCGACACGCCCGCTAAGCCAATCAAAAAGCCTAAAACACTTCACCCCAAATCTTCGAAGCAAACTCGAACGCATAGTAGCGTTGAGGTAATGTTTTGATAGAACTCCGGCAGCAATAACAACCTCGCACCCGGACCCCAGCTCGCCCGCGTTGAACTCTTTACTCTCAACAGGCTTAACATAAGTTACTTCGTGTCCCTTTCGCGCTAGAAACGCCCCAAGCTTCCGCCACCTACGGCCGCCAACACCGGAAGAAGCACTGTATTTAAAGGTCCAAATTAGTATCCTCACTCCCGATCCACTTTTTGCTTAATTCGTTCTGGAAGACGAAAGTACTTATCTTCATCGTAAGGCACGATCCTCGACATAACTTCGTTTTCAATATAGGTTTGCGCCGCCTGATCTATCGTTAGGCCATCATACTCGTCGGGAATGAGGACGCGCTCGACATAGTCTTGCAAACTTGGATATTGCTGCATTTCACCCAGCTCCCTCCAGTCGGTGCGAGCCTTCCGGAATAGCAACGACTTTGCCGAACGAATCGTAATTTCGAACCAATAGGGCGCACTTACATAAAGTTTTCTATACCATCGCACACCTGGCACCCCCTCCCATCGCCCAAGTCTCGCAAACTCTAGAAACGGATTCTGTAAATAGATCCTGGGCTCTTTTTTGCCCGTAAATACAGACGGAATGTAATCTAGCCTATCAGCATCATCTTCGTTGCCCTCGTACATACTCCCCCAACCCATGGATAGTGACACTTTTGTCATGAAGAACGCAGTAGGCCAAATCGCCACTTCTTCTAGTATCCTTTCTCTAAGCCCTGAGATCGATTGCCTCCCATCTTCATCACCGTAGGCTATGTAGTCTGCGTCACAGCGCATTACCCATCGATACTTTGCATGCTCCAAACCCGCCTGCCGATTCTCGTACAGATCTCTCGCCTCATCGGCACAAACATGCACAACTTTTGGCGCCAGCTCTCGCGCCAACGCCGACGCTAATTCAAGCGTTTCAGGCGTGGCCTGATTAGTTATTACGATTATTTCGTCACCGAACGCTAGGAAGCTCTCAACACAGTCTCTTAGTGTAAGATGATCATCTTGACACGAAACGAGGACGCTAATTCCTTTCTTTTTTAAATATGCAAATTGTTTAAAACGAAAAACCATTAGTTTCCGTTATCGGCTGTTGGGGGGGGGGCGCACGCAGATCCAAAGGATAGCCATCCTCCCGTGCGTATGCCGACAACTCTTTCAATTTGAAATAGTGTTGCGAATTGCGACTACGAAGCAACTTCCAATCACCGGAGCCCACGACGGAGAGTGGTGGTATAGTTCCGTATACCGTTGTTCCCATACCGATAATTGCGCCCTCCCCTATCTCTGTTCCCGGGCAAATCACGACGTTCATACCGATCCACACATTAGGTCCAATCCGTACCGGGCGATCCTCAAAAGCACTATCAAAAGGCAGGAGCGCCCCCTCATACCTATGATTTACGGTATATAGGAGCAAGTTTCTCGAGATAATGGTGTTGTCGCCGATATAGAGACCACCGTCAGCTCTGATGAACGCACCGGATCCGATGTGTACATTAGTACCGATGACCGCCTTGCCTCGCCCTAGTATGTTCACACCAGTTCCCAATGAACCGCCTTTGCCAATCACCCCGCCGTCGCCGACTATCTTTTCTCGTAAGAATGCACCGTGCCGCGCACGCTCCCATTTTGCATAGCGCCTTTTAGTATAAAATAATAATTTGTATAGTATTGACATACTGACTCGGCAACTGAGGGGTCAATTTGGGAGGTAACCTAATGCTTGTAAGTCATATGGGAGCATCTCATTCAGCGCTTGGTTGCTTTCGCGGAATTCTTCGGAAATTGTTTTCTTTTGCGGACCCCCGAAATGACTGATTTTTTCTAACTTGAGTCTAGACAAGATTGGCACAAGCGCGTTGCTTACCCCTTGTCGCGTCAAGCCAATTTTTTTTACTTGATGCCGGATAGAATGGCCCATCACAGTTTCGACTACTTTTCCCAAACGATAGTCACGTAAGCGACCTCCAGAAAAATTCGTTTTTTCGCCAAAGCAATGCTCAACCACCGCCGATTCCATATTGAACAAATTTGCGATATTTCTTGAGAATTCCACACGGTCTGTGATTAGTAGTTCGAATGGAATAGCCACCAATCCTTCTTCGCCTACTGCTTGTTGAATCCTTCTTATAAGTTTTTCATAATCGAGCGATTCAAGAATATTCCGATCTCCCTTGGTTCGAGCCGTTATAAGGTCATCCACCCAAACATCAATATCGCCCTTGTAGAACAATCTATTCGACAGCTCGCTGTGCAGCAAGGGTAATCCGAATGCGTTCACCCGCGCTCGCATACTATGGTTATAAAGTGATTGCAGAAAAGATGTTTGTTCGCGGATCACAACGAGAAACTTGGTTTTCCAGCCAAATTTAGATAGATTCGCAAGTAGGTTATCCACCATGACCGGCGACGCAGAAATCACTTCGTCCGTCAACACCACAAGCTCTTCTGCGTTAAGATATTGGTTTTCGATTAGCTCTCTGACAGGATCAGAGAGAACCGAATCCGGAGACATCAATACTCGCCACCACATACGGCCGAACGCGCTTTCGATATTGTGGTTTCGTTTATGCCTGCCAATACTTAAAGGCGCTGTAACATGCGATAGCACGCTACGCTGAATCGTCGTGCTTGCAGCTTTGCCCATACCAATATGCACTAGGAGCAATCCCATATCGCGCATTTCTAACCAAACCGTCTGCGAATGGCAGTCAATAGCAGAGCAACCGCTTCTTTGATGCCGACGAGACTTTCTATTTGTTTAATCCATTTATCTGGATGGACAATATTTAACTCCGGAGCGTGTTTCGTCTCATATGCTTCGCTCAACGGACGAAAATCGACATCCTGGTCAACATAAAGGATCATATTCTGTTTATACCAATACGGTATTTCCGGGTTTGTCCAAACTCTGGGCCTCACAATGTCCCACACCTTAAAGCCATGACTTTGGAATATTCCGGCCCAATAGCTTTGCCATTGCTCATTCTGGTGTCCAACCCCTCCTTGGCCGGGTATTGCGGCTGAAAACAATACCGCATCGCTACATTCACAAACCCAATCAACAACAGATTCTCCAACGCCTTGTGGCAGATGTTCGGCATTTTCCAGCCATATGGTCAGTCCAAACCGATCTTCAATATTCGGCGGACCATTGCTGAGGTCGTGCTGAATGAAATTTACGGGTGAAACCTCCAATAACCCGATGTCCACCCATGGACCGTCAACTGCCATCACGCGCTGGGCACCGAGACGCTCTGCGGTTGCTGCCCACGTTCCAACACCGCAACCAATATCCAGCACCGGTTTATCTCGAAGCAGCCCGTCCAGTTCCTTCAAAATCGTTTGTGCTGCCAAGACGGTTCTCTCATTTCGCGATGTAAAGTACGAACTCTGATAAGTTGTTTCTGACATTGTTGAATCTCGCGTTTGACAGCTTGGGCTATAAACGTTTTTTAAAAACACGCGACTACGGAACTACTGCAATTCGTCCCAGCCTTCCACCCATTCGATGGAGGTATAACCTAGTTTTTCTGTTCTCAAAGAATTGGTCAGCGGCCTTGCGTGCCCCTTGCCAAGAGTCGTAGTCGTCAATAATCAATATTCCGCCGGGCATTATGCGATCGTACAAATGCTCCAGCTCGTGAAGGGTTGATTCGTACCAATCGGTATCCAATCTAAGCAAAGCAATTTTCTCTGGCGCCTCTGATGGAATGGTGTTTTCGACTATCCCCGGCTTCAAATGTATCCTTGTTGGCGGATAGTTTGTCATCTTCATATTGGTGAGAACGTCTTGCTGGGTTGCGTGACACCAATCGGTACCTCCATCTGCTCGAAGTCTTGCATCGTACAGCGCCGTGGCCTCAACACCAGACGTGATTGAAATGTCGCTTGCGGTTGGCTTTGTCATCCCAGCAAACGTATCGAACAAGAAAAGTTCTCGGTCTCTGACACCCTCTTGCAATAAGGTGTGCGCAACGGCCATCATGCTTCCGCCACGCCAAACGCCGCATTCGACGAAAGCGCCAGAGATTCCTGCACGCACTATGTGACGGACAGCGTCGCACAACTCCGCAGTTTTGAATACAGGGGTCATGGTAAACGGAGCGACGAATTCTACGGTTTCTTGGATAGCCTGATCATACTGAGAAAGAAATAGATGCTCGGGATTTCGCTGCAAAGTTAAACCCGTTCTACCTAGAACTCGATTTACGCTTTTCACAAAGACTTTTTTCCAACGCATTCTATTAAGCTCTTGACAACGACGGAAACACTTTCAATCAAACTTCGTGATGGTTGAGATCTTTTCACTCACAACAATCCATACCAGTTAATCGTCACTTGCTTTCACCAATGAATTGAACGCAGGATCCTGCAAAAGTTCGGAATAGGTACCTGACGCCTTAACCCTACCCTCATCAAGAAGATAAATTTTCTGACAATTCCGTATAGTCGACAATCGGTGCGCAATTACGATAATAGTTTTGCTATTTCCAAGCGTGTTTATTGCAGTCATTACGGACCGCTCGGTCCGATTATCAAGCGCACTTGTTGCCTCATCCAACACCAATACATCTGGATCGCGATACAGAGCTCTTGCGATCCCAATTCTTTGTCTCTGCCCACCCGATAGCCTAACTCCGCGCTCGCCGATCTTTGTGTCGTAGCCATCTGGTGCGCTGTGTACAATAAAATCATGTAGGCCAGCAATGCGCGCGGAGCGAACAACATCTTGCATTTTGATATTTTCATCGCTATCGCCGAAAGCGATATTTCTTGCGATTGACTCGTCTGTCAAAAAAATGTGCTGCGGAACATATCCTATAGACCTTTGCCAAGCGCTAACGTTTTTATCATCAATCTTGACTCCATCGATAAAAAGCCCACCTTGCTGTGGCATCAACAAACCCAAGAGAATATCTACAACGGTCGTTTTGCCAGCTCCCGACGCCCCTACCAAAGCAACAATGGATTTTGCCTTGATAGAAAGATTAACTTTGTTTAGCGTGGCCTTGGCTGAGTTCGGGTAGCGATACTGCACATCGGACACCGTCAGACCCTCTCTCAATCGAATCTGCCCCATCTTTGGCTCGAGAGATTCATGGCCTGAACCAAATTCAACGTTACCGAGATCGTCACTCATATCATCGTAAAGCTCGTTAAGCGCAGATCTGCCATATCTCAGTCTGGCCAAAGCTTGATAGACTTGTTGGAAAGCAGGAATCAGGCGGGCCCCGGCGACCGCGTACAGCGCGAATATTGGCATCATCTCCGCTAGACTCACCTGTCTTTGAACAATCAACACGAGGATGAGCACAATCATTCCTCCGAAAACCAGCGCCTCGAGGAGAAAACGCGGAAGCTGCCCGATGATTAAGTTTTGCGCCTGACTAATAGAAAACTTCAGCGCTGGTTTTTCGAAAGCTGAAATATATACTCCCTCAATTCCGCGGACCTTGATATCTTTAATGCCCGACAACGCCTCCTGCGCGATCCGCACACGCTCTTGATTGGATATCCCTCGCTGAACACCAATAACAGCAAGCCGTTTGCGGACCGCAAGATACACCACAAGATAAGCCCCGCCGATGATCGCCGAAGCTGTTATCGCAACAGCCGGATTTACAATTACGATGAGCAGTAGCAGAAACCCAGCAACTACTGTGTTGGCAACCAAATTCACAGCTGGAATCAATGCATTGTTAACCACCTGTAGAACTTCAATAATTATTGCTTTGCCCAAATCCGCACTGTGACGCGTCAAGAACCAGCTGTACGATCGCCCAAGGTACCTTTGTAGCAATCGGCAACTTAAGCTGTAATTACGCATCTGCGTGTAGCGCACAATCGACGAGTAGGTGAAAGCTTTGAAAACCAAACTACCCACTACTAAGATAAAAACCGACCCGCCGAGAAAAACACCAAACTGGCCTACGTCATTAAACCCAAACCTATCATAGATTCCCCTTAGCAAATGGTTTTCGGATATTATTGATGGATTAGCCATTACGGAGATAAACGGCATGATTGACGCCACACCGATTGCCTCCAACAATCCCATACACAAAATCAGAAGAAAAAGGCCTATCGAGTCCTTGCGTTCTTTGCGATCTAGCAATTTCCACGTTTTCGAGAATACGCCGATCATCAGAAAAGGATAATCACAATTAGAACCGCTGAAGCAAAACTACAGAGAGCTTGAACTACGTGCGCAAGCGTCTATAACTCTTGTTACCTGAGGCGGATCCAGATGCTCTCCAATTGGAAGGCTAAAGATTCGATCAGCCAATCTTTTTGATACCGGTGTATCGATATAATTTTTGGAGTAACGCGCATAAGCCTGAAGATCTGGCAGTGCTCTTGGATAGTGCACACTGCATTCGATTTCATGTTTCTTCAAGTAACGAAGCAACTCGTCTCGATTGTCTTGCTGCACGACAAAAAGATGATACGTATGTGTAGCCCAAGCTCGAAGAGTGGGCAGCTTAAGTCCTGGGATATCCCTGAGCCCCTCCATATACATTTCAGCCACACTCACTCGTACCGATATCCATTCGTCTAGATAATTGAGTTTCGCTGACAGCACCGCAGCCTGAATGCCATCGAGTCGAGAATTTCGTCCTTCGAATACATGGTCGTACTTATCAATTCGCCCATGATTGGCAATCATCCGGCAACGATCCGCGAGGTCGGAGTCATTTGTAACGATACAGCCAGCGTCGCCGTATGCCCCGAGGGTTTTTCCTGGGTAGAAACTGAAAGCTCCAATATCACCAATCGCCCCTACACGCCTTCCGTGATAAGCAGCTCCGTGTGCTTGGGCACAATCCTCAATAACTTTAATCCCATGTTGTGATGCAACTTTGATCAAGGCGCCCATGTCGCAGGGATGTCCGTAAAGGTGGACACCGAGAATAGCGGCGGTCTGTGACGTGATTCGCTTAGCAACATCTTCAACGTCGATGGTGTAGTCGTCTGCATTGACGTCACAAAAAACCACTTTGTGGCCGGAGCGTGTAATTGCTTCCGAACTCGCGATAAAACTGTTTGCTGGAACTATGATCTCACTATTACTTGGCAACTCAAGCGCTTCAATCGCTATTTCCAAAGCATCAGTGCCGTTTCCAACGCCAATGCAATATTTAGCATGCTGGTATGACGCGAACTGATCTTCGAAATCACGAACGAATCTTCCACCAACGAACGCGCTCTCATTCAATACGCTTGCAATTGCGTCGTCAATTTCACCCTTCATGGAAAGGTATTGTTTTCTTAGATCCAGAAACTTAATATCGGTCATAAACAGTTAAGAGAGAAATATCGAACACATTTTCCACGGCCTCACAAACTGGAGAGGTGAACCGAGCCATTCGCTTTTTGCGAATTGTGAGGCGGGGCTCTTGGGGTGTATTGCTCAGAGCGTGAAACCGTTTTCTCGAGAACTCATTCTGCAAAGATCGCTGAATATTCGGGCAAACCCACCATCACGGTCACGCGCCCAGCATGGAATTCTACTTCCTTCCCAACCGGCATCTTTTGGGACGAAACCGTAGAAACACTTCTTTTCCAGTCTCTACTGACTCATATATTGCGTTGATCAGTTCAATACTCTTCCTTCCTTCCAGCCCGTCAACCAAGTGTTTGTTGCCAGTATCTATGCATTCAACCAAGTGTTGATAATACGCTTGATGGCCAAAACCATATACATTGGGAGGATTGACCGAATACTCTTCTATCACCTTCACATCGCCAGCCTCCATCTCTGAAAACTGCCAGGTCTGCATGTGATTGACGGCGAAACCTCCGATCACTACGGCTCCTTTTTCGCCCAGGATTGATATGGAGCCTTCTAGGTCTTTCGGGCGCGCCGCCGTCGTTGCCTCTATGACACCCAACGCTCCGTTTCTGAACTTGATTGTCACGACTGCCGTGTCTTCTGCTTCTATCGAAACCAATGATGTGTTGCTTTTTGCGAATACGCTTTCAACGTCGCCCATCATCCATTCCAGCATATCGACGTGATGGCTAGCCTGATTCGTCAGAACACCACCATCCATACGCCATGTACCTCGCCATTCGTCTTGATCGTAGTAAGCTTGATTACGTGACCACCGAACTCGCACTGTGCCTAAAACAAATTTCCCAAAGCGCCCACTTTCCACGGCTTCGCGGAGCTTGACTACCGGCACGTTGAAGCGATTCTGTTTGACAACGAAGAGTCTGCAGCCGTTCTGATCGCATGCTTCAATCATGGCATCAGCGTCATCCAGCGTTAGCGCCATGGGCTTTTCAACGAGAATGTGTTTTCCGTACTTCGCAAGATTTACGACATGATCTGCATGGGCACCGCTTGGAGTTAACACTCCTACTACATCAACCGATTCGCCCTCCATCATCTCGTCCATGTCCCGGTATGCCGGCACTTGAAACCGCTCACCGAGCAGCTCGGCACGATCAAATCTGACGTCACACACAGCGGCGAGTTCCGCTCCTTGGATTATCCCACCACCCAATAATTCCGCATGGCGTTTAGATATCCGTCCACACCCAACGAGAGCGATCTTGAGCAATTGCTACTCCCCTGTACTTGCCAATTTATGAAACGCCGGTCGCACGAGCAACTGCCACTCTGATTGCTGGATCAGGTTGCCGATGAAGAGCCGAAGACAGCAAAGCAGATCTCATGAGACCGTATCGAGAGAGAGTTCGTTTACGCGAATACATAAGTAAAGAATCTTTTCTGGGCACCCGGCTATCGATTTGAACCTCAGATCGGCCTTTTAGCTGAGCCAAACTCTGCACTACTGGCATCTGACGGGCATCACACCTTTGTTCATTGTACCCCGCCAAAGCATCTTCTTCGGATTGTCGCAGCCCTTGCGGCTAAAGGCGTCCGCGCCGACCCAAGAATCTGCAGGGCGGCTCGTGTCATTGACTGGGACCCTTCCGAACCAACAAATCTTCCATCACCAAATACTGCAACTCCGACCCATAAAACATGTTCAACGCATCAGTCGGTGAACAGACCATCGGCTCCCCCCGCCGGTTCAGTGACGTATTCAGAATCACCCCGTTACCGGTCACTTTTTCGAGCGCTTCGATCAACGCGTAATATCGCGGATTTGACTCGCGCGTAACCACCTGCGCGCGGGCCGTACCATCTTCATGCACCACCTCCGGGACGCGCGTCTTCCATTCGTCGGCGACGTCGAAGGTGAAGGTCATATAGGGTGCCGGATGATCGGTCTGCAACATCTGTGGGGCGACCCGGTCGAGCATG
>MWSB01001191.1_pt1 | contig 20229 bp, 20 predicted proteins | sample 1021961 | NCBI WGS metagenome assembly MWSB01 (sample SAMN06335817, study PRJNA374545) | mollusc metagenome | biome: marine bay; material: sediment; isolation source: gill 31 cm from animal A | host: Kuphus polythalamius | place: Philippines: Mindanao | collected 2011-09-12 | reverse complement strand
GTCGGCGCCGGCGCCGTCATCCTCCCAAACGTTGAGATAGCCGAAGGCTCATCCGTTGGCGCCCTGTCACTGGTGACTAAAAGCCTTCCTGCCTGGGGGGTTTACGCCGGCACCCCGGCACGGCGTTTGCGGGCGAGGTCGAAACGGCTGCTTGGACTCGAAGCGAAATTCAGGGGACAGAGTTGAACAGGGCTTTCTTTCTATCGGGGCCTAATCACCTGATGCTGAACACTGTTCGACTCAGTAGCATCAGCATGTCCCAGCAACACCCAGCACCCGATTAAGCGCAGTTACCATATCGTTCACGTCCCGTTCCGACAACGTCGGGTGCACGGGCAGCATAATGCTAGTCTCACCGAGTTTGCGGGCGACAGGCAAACTCTCTTGCGGACGAGCCCCCGTGTCATCGAAGGCTTTTTCGAGATACACCTCGCTACAACTACCACTAGCGGCTGGAATTCCCTCAGCGCGCAGCGCCTTCAACACTCGGTCCCTATCCCATCCATTATTCAATTGCTCTGGCTCAATGAACGTATAGAACTTGTAGCACGCATGGATAATGTCAGCATCAGGCCAGGGGGTCCGCAAAACTGGACAACCTTCCAAACCCTCGCGCAACATCGCCGCATGATGATTACGCCGACCACACCATTTGGGCAATTTTTCCAGCTGGCGCAGGCCGATTGCTGCTTGCACTGCCGTCATTCGCCAATTGGTGCCTATGCTGTCGTGTAACCAGCGAAATGCAACTCCGGGCGGGTCACTCGATATCTTTTCAGGGTTCTTTCCGTGATCTTTATAAGCCCATGCTCGTTTCCACAGTTCTCCGCAGTTGGTGACAAGCAACCCACCTTCGCCGCCGGTTGTGATAATTTTGTCCTGGCAGAATGAGAATGCCGCCATGTCGCCGAACGAGCCCGCCGGCGCTCCGCAATAGAAAGCACCATGCGCCTGAGCACAATCTTCGATCACCTTTAATCCATGCTTGCGCGTCGTTGCAAGGATGCTGTCGAAGTCGCACGGCCATCCCGCAAGATGCACCAGGATAACGGCCCTCGTGTGCGCTGTGATCACAGCTTCAATACCAGCTGCTGTAACATTCTGGCTATCTGCATCCACGTCGGCGAATACCGGCTTGGCACCCACAGTAAGTATGCAACTCGCAGACGCGATGAAGGTACGCGACGTGACGATAACCTCGTCGCCAGGACCAATCTGCAACGCACGCAGCGCAAGCTCTAAGGCGACCGTGCCATTGGCAAGTGCAATTGCGTACTCCACCCCCAACGACTCAGCGTATGCCGATTCAAACTTTTTGACGGTTTCCCCGGTCCAGTAATTCACCTTGCCGCTTCGCAGCACGTCAGTCACAGCTGCTTGTTCGTCTACATCGTATTGTGGCCAGGTATCAAAAGGATCTTGACGAACGGGAACTCCCCCATCTATCGCTAACCGGTTACTGTCAACCATATATCCGACCTGCCGTAGCCCCGCCTTGAATTAACGATTACTTTCCTCCACCAGCACCCCTGTCGCGCTAGTGGTTCGGTCTTATTCTTGACTGGTTTTCAATTGCTTTTAACAATACACCTTCTAGCCGTACTGCTAACAGATCTCTATCGTAACGATCTTCGGCTAGCCTCCTTGCAGCCAACCCGGCATCCGCCAAGCTAGCTGAATCCCCGACCCAATCTCGCAGCATACATGCCGCCTTAACCGCATCATTTGCAGGCAAACGTATTCCAGCCCCGGACTCGCGCAAAACATCGTCTTGCCAACCACCGTAATTGATGGCAATCGGAGTTCCCGACGCTAGGGCATCAAAGAACTTATTCGCTGAATTCATCCACATCGGTTCCAGATCTACGAACAAGGACGTCGCCACCTGCGACGCTGCCAGCACCTTCGGCATATCCGACTTCGGTACGGGCGGAAACATGAAGAAATTCTTGTTCAATACGCCACATTCCTCTGCACGCTGACGAACCGACGCACACTCTTTTCCATCTCCCACAATCGCAAAATGAAGTTCCGGCGCTAATACTCTTGCGGCTGCTGCAATGTCGACTAGATACCCCACTCCGTTGATGGCCCCCAACGTGCCCGTATAAGAAACTAACGGCTTACTCGCAAGATTGGGGATGCGTTCTCTGAACACCTCACCATCTCCACCTTGGTTAAAATGAGCCAAGTCAGCACTATTCGGGATAACACTCACTCGATCCGCCGGATATCCTGTGCTTCTCACGCCTTCCGCCATGCCATCAGATAAAGCGACGATCTGCGAAGAATGGCGATACGCATATTTTTCTAAGCGGAAAGCCAGAAACTTCAGTATTGGGTTCGTCAACGCTCCAATCGCAATAGGCAGTTCAGGCCACAAATCGCGGACTTCGAAAACCATCGGAACACCGAGCTTTTTGGCCGCGTAGCGCCCGGGCAGAGCGATTGTTAGCGGTGTGGATGTGGCAAACACCACGTCCCCCTGCAGCTTTGCCGCCCGACGTCCGGCAGCAAACGCAAAGGCCGCAAAAGCCGCAACCCTCTGTACGTACCCCATATGATTTGAGTACGCAACAGGGAACCAATGTACACGTATTCCATCTTCCTCGGTTTCAAACCAACCCCTGCGGCCATCCGCCTCTCGCCATGAAGTCACCATCTGAACCTCGTGGCCAGCGGCCACCAAGCGGCGCGCCATCTCAAACGAACGCGTGCCACCACTCATCGCGGGCGTGTTGAAATACTGATGGAGGTAGATAATGCGCACGATCATAAATTACCGAAGAGTGGACTGTAGCCACAGGGACTCAACCGATGCCGAGAGTATTTCCACGCGATCTTGGAGGAACCCACGATGTGACCAATAACTGGAACAAGCAACACAACAACAGATCGCTGAGGCAAATGACATCGCTAGCCTCAACGCCACAATCTAAACAGTAGACTGGCCATTTCGTTGATCAGGACGCGCCACCCAACCATCGCTTCGAGCAAGCCATGACCTCGCATGCATCATGGCGTGAAGAACCGTCCACGACATCTGCATTCGGAGCATCAAAATGCTCATAAATGCACAAACTACGCACCAGAGCTTCACCCCAATGCCAGGATGTACGGCGCAATTGCGCGAAGTCAAATGCAACACCCCACAAGCGAAGAGCGTCGAACTCCAATTCGTAGCGAAGTCGCAACCGACACTCTTGATCTCAGGCGCCCCCAAGAACCGCAAGCAGATAAGTCGTTACCACGTATTCACTTGGTCAGCTATTGTAGTTCGAAAGCCTAACCCGCCAGATTCCTATGCATCCGAATGTTTCGCCGTTCAGGTTTCTCATGCTCACAAAACCCCAAACGGGCAGCATAGCTTGCCGACTCTAGAACTACACTGAGCTCGCCGTATGCTATCGTCACCCATACTTCAAAATCAGCCAGGATATAGCGTCGTCCAAACGCGAAGTCCAGATTGCATGCAAATAGCACCGGGCGCTCCATTGTTATCGAGGTCAGCGCGGAGTCCATACCCTAAACAATGTGGTCAGTCACACCTCACGAAGGAACGGAAAGAGCCGATGAAGCCCGGCTATATCCTAAAATGCGCTATTCAGTGATCATCCCACATTTCGCGGATACGGACAGGCTGGACCGCCTGTTGCGCACGATTCCCAGCTACCGCGACGATATCGAAGTGATCGTCATTGACGACTGTACGCCGGATCAATCTTCCGTCGACAATGCAAGAGCTAGTTGGCCTCGTGTCCATTGGCTTTCGACTAGACATAACGCTGGAGCCGGCGCCGCTCGCAACGCCGGTCTCGCGCAAGCATCAGGCGACTGGCTCATCTTTGCCGACTCGGATGATGAATTTCTTGAGGATACGTTTGAGCAATTCGATCAACATTTAGCCCGGAACGACGAACTGGTTTACTTTCTCGCCGAAGCCGTGCAAGAAGCAGACAACTCACACTCCAACCGGGCAGACCGGATGAACGAGCTTTGCCGGAACTATCTCCAGACCCCTTCAGCGGAGAACCTTAATCGGTTGCGAGTCGGTCACGTCAATCCTGTCGCCAAGATCTATTCGCGGTTCTTCATCTTGCGGATCGGCGTCACATTTGAGGAAACGCATGTCGGCAACGACGTCGCATTCAACGTACTGGCGGCCATTCAAGCCACTCACGTGCGCGTAGTGCCAGTAGCAGTCTACCGCGTGTTCCGCCGTGCTGGAAGCCTCACCACAAGGGAAGATCCCGAAACCTTGGCGCTGAAGATTCGATCGCTCGCCAGACTCAACAAACGCCTGGCTTCATTTGGAACCTCTGCCCGTATGCACGCAGGCAGCCATTTGTATCGTGCCTTTCGTCAAGGACCCACTACCTTTCTTCGCATTCTACGTGTGGTGCACACCTCCGGAATGCTCGGACCAACACTGCGTCACTTGTCTATCAAGGATTTCCGGAGCTTCGTTCGCCGCTGGCGGCGGGCCCGCGCGGAACACAGCCAAATCTGAATACTTCGGAAATCACCATGCTCCGATACTCTCTGGTCATCCCCCACTTTAATGACGCTCGACGCCTCGCTCGGCTGTTGCACTCGGTCCCGATTGACAGAGAAGACATCGAAGTTCTCGTGGTCGACGATTGCACACCCGACCAGACTCTCCTGGAGAAGCTCAAAGTTACGTGGCCAAAGGTGAATTGGCTGACAACGATGCAGAACAGAGGTGCGGGGGCAGCGCGCAACGTAGGGTTACGAAATGCGAGCGGAGAGAGGCTGCTGTTCGCCGACTCCGATGATGAGTTTGTTGACGGCGCATTCGACGTGTTGGATAAATACGCTGATACAAAAGACGACTTGATCTATTTCCTTGCAGAAGCAGTTCGGGAAACAGATGAAACGCCGTCGAACCGTGCCGACGGCATGAATGAGCTTTGCTGGCGCTACCTTAAGCAACCTACTTACCACAACCTTGCAGAGCTCAAGCTTCGACACGTCAACCCTGTGGCGAAAATGTACTCGCGAGTGTTCATCGAGGGCACCGGCGTGATGTTTGAAGAGACTAGGGTAAGCAACGATATTGCATTCAACGTGCTTGCCGCGTTCCAGGCTCAAGCAGTGCGAGTGGTTCCGGAAACTGTATACCGGATCTATCGTCGTACCGACAGCCTCACTAGCAACCCCAGCCCGGAAGTTTTTCTCGAGCGTGTGCGTTGCCAATCTCGATTGGCTACCGCGCTGAGAAAACTGGAAGTCAACGAACGGCCATCCGCAACCGGCTGGATGCTCGCTTCAATCGCCATGGGTCCGAGAACAGCTTTCAAGACGTGGCGTATATTCAGCCGCTCAGACCTGCGAATCCAGTGGGCGCGTGTATTTGAAGGATCTCGCTGGCGTCGCTTCCTGAATCGATGGCTCGCAATCCGCAACGAAAAGCGCGGCCAATAGGTACCGCAGGGGTGGGAAACGTGGGCACTGAAGACCACGAACCTGCTCGCCATTCCAGAGCCCCTGATTTGTTGAGCGGAACCAGTTCCCACGAAAAAAGCAAGATACGTTTGAACATCGAAAGCAATCACCCACCAAATGGCCGAAGGACTAACTCGAACAAGACTTCAACAGTTCATTACCCACGGCCTGATGGTCGCCCACTTTGTCCCAGTTACGGCAGTAGCGGCGCTATCTTTCTCGCAAGTAGGCGGACATAAGTTGCCGTGAGATGATGTGAATCACGATACACAAGCACTTGCCCCCTAACTGGACTGCAAACCCTTTCATCGCAGATCTCACGCGTCAGGTCGATGTATGACACCAGCGGTTCAGCGCGCATCGCCTCTACAATCGGGTCAGGCCGGATCGCCTTTGCAGCTGACGTCGAACAATCCGCGATCGTCGTAGCGCGGGAAGTCATGCACTCCGGCACATTCTTATCCATTCGCGGCGTGTCTCTGATTACCACCACTGAGGCCCCCATTTCACGCAGCTGCCCCCATCGATGTAAAAGCCCTTGTGCAAGCGCGGCAAGATTCTCGACAGGATCGTCGAGCCCCTGCACCCGGTAGGTAGATGAAGAACTCACAACAACGATTTCCGGGCGCAATTCTCGGAGCTTCTCAAGTACTCTCCCATTCCATTCCGAGCAAGACCGGTAGGAGCGGCGTTCCTTACCGATAGTAACTTCGCGCGCATTAAACGCACAGGCAGACTTGGTGAAAGTAAGAACGCGCCAATCGGGATCGTCTCCGTATATTTCCTGCAGCGCGGGCAGCCACTGCGCCGCATGGGAGTCGCCCACGAGAGCCACTACACGTGAGGCGGCCGATGGCCCGAACTCACAGTAAAGTGGATCGCTGCTGGTCTGATTGACATGACACTTCAACCGGTAAAGGTCTGGATTGTCCTGTCGGGCGGAGGCCGCCGGAGGAATCGTTGGCTTCGAAGGATCGTATGGCAGAAACATCAATGCGGGATCGACTTCCTCACGCACCAATGGTTCGGGCGCACTCAGTGTCGCGATTAATGCCGACAACAAGAGAACCACGCTTACGCTCGCACCTAGTATAACGGCGGGGGACAGCACCCCGATCCGCCACATTGGCAATCCCTTTCGGATCGGGTCCTCGACCCAAATCTTGGTCAGCCACGCAAGCAGAATCGCTGTAGACGCCAGTCCGATTCCATGAAACCAGGGCACTGAGCCGGGGACGACAGCTCGATAGACAATAAGCAGGGGCCAGTGCCAAAGATATAGCGAGTACGAGATATCGCCAAGAAAGCCCAGCGGACGCCATGCGACCACGCGGTAGCTGGACCACGTTTGCGTTGTTCTGCCTGCGACTATGATCAGCGCCGCTCCGCATGTTGGCAGCAAGGCAGCGTAGCCGGGAAAAGCAGTTTGTGGCCCGAATCCGACGCAGGAGAATGCAATCATCAGCAATCCCAGCCAGCCGACCGTGGCTCGCCTTTGGTCCGGCCACTTCGCAAGGAAAGGTCCGAGGGTTGCTAAAATGCCGCCTACTGCGAGTTCCCAAGCCCGCGTGGTCGTAGCAAAATACCCGAGGGCAGGGTTGTGGCCAGCGACGTAGATTGAGTAAATCAACGAAATGCTCGCCAAAATCATGGTCACGACGAAGAGCGTTTTTGCCGGCATCGCATGCGCTGCCGCGCTTCTCGCCGATACGAGCCAGATGATCAGCGGCCAGACGATGTAGTACTGCTCTTCAACTGACAAAGACCAATAATGCTGCAGCAATCCCGGGGCGTTATCTTCGGCGAGATAATCTACCGCCTGCACCGTGAGCCACCAATTCTGCACGTATAGCGCACTCGCCAATGCATCCCATGCAAGGAGAGGCCACTGCACTTGCGGCAGGAGAGAGAAGAACAATGATGCAACCACGATCACCAAGGTCGCAGCGGGCAACAGTCGCCGGATCCGCCGCCGGTAGAAGCGCGCCAGGGATATCTGTCCTTTCGTCTCCGCTTCACGCAGTAGCAGACGCGTTATCAGGAAGCCAGATATGACAAAAAAGACATCGACACCCACATAACCGCCCGGCAAGGCCAGCGGCCAGATGTGGAAGACGAGAACAGCCAAAACTGCGATCGCACGAAGGCCCTGAATCTCGGGTTGAATTCTGGTCTCAGGACCACTGAGACTGCTGGGGTGATTGTGCAAGTCCACCATTCTGCATCCGATTGTTCTACCGTGCAGCCAACGCCACGACCGTCACGCAAGGCTACTACCGTACAATGGAGCCGGAAACTTGGTGGGAATGTGCAACCATATTTTGCTGTATAGCTTCCGTCGGGACTTTCATCATCTCTGGCGCAGCGAACCTGCGGCGATCGGGTGGAAAAGCTAAACCAGCATCAGCTGGATCCAAGTTTGCGTGCCATCGCATGTAATGCTCCTTGTACTTCCTTCGTACCGGCGAAACACGCCGATATGCAGCGACACCGTGAACCGGATCGTTGCTAAGGCTCGAAGACAGCTCCAGGCACAGCATGCCAATACGCTCCGAATGCAGCAATGCAGGCCCGAGCAACAGTTCAGCCCGGGCAATTAGTTCATTGTCTGCGCCAAAGCGCACACAATCCCACGCCCCGACATGTCGCCGCAGCCAGTCGGCTTCGATGAGCAATGAGATCGATGCCTGCTGGCGCATGATGCCCTTGGGCTTAGGGTTAACGAAAAAGTAACCCTGCTCACTCATTCGAACCATGGTCGAGATGATAGCCTTGGCGTTCCCGCGTGACGCCACTAACTCATCCATGTCACGCTGCAGGCGTTCTGGGTGCGCCCAATCATCAGCATCATGCCCAGTCACGAAAACACCACGGGCGACTGCAAGCGCAAGATTCTTCGATACGTAAGGCCCTACATTCACTTCGTTGCGCAACAGCCTGACTCGCGTATCTCTGGACGCGGCACTCTCCAGGACCTCCCAGGTCCCGTCATCACTACAGTCATCGACGATGATAAGTTCGAGGTTCTTCCAACTCTGCGCCAAAATCGATTCTATCGCATACCCGACCACCGCCTTGGCGTTGTATACAGGCATGATCACGCTGATCATGTCGCCATAGCAGACTCTGGACACGGCACCCCGCAACCGCTCGAATCTCGTGCCTGCGGTGGGCGACAGCGTCACTGCCGATGTGCCGAAGTTGAATAGGTAGGCGTTAATTTGATCAAGCCATTTCCGGTCGTCATCAGCGGCAGCGTTGGCCGCAAGAAGACTTAGTCCCGGCATTTGGCATTTGGGCACGTGTCGCGCCGCAAACCTCAAACTCTTGTCCGCCCCTACAATATCCATGTACTGCTTGGACAGCCACAATCGGTTCGCGCCAGTGAAGCTGTGCACCAGCATCCGAACTACGTCCATCCATTGTAGTGTAGGCACCGCGCTGCGGCGTTTGATCGTCCTTGCCCAAATGACCTGCATGGTCACCAGAAAAACCTCCCCCCAGCGACTCATCACGCGGCAATCCTCACCCCCCCCATGACTCGACTGCCACTTTGGCGCGCTCCATGTCCTGCGGAGTGTCGATCTCTTCGATGTCTATCAATGCAGCGGACAACGGCAGCCCCTCAGCTAATCTCTCAAAGACATAGTGCTCCGCACCGTCCATGATGTTATGCGGGCCAACGAACAAGTTGGCCCACTCATAGGGTGTGGGCTTGTCGCGCGAGAACGTGTTGATCGTCAGGTATCCGACAGCATCGCCCTCACAATCGGCGTAGACTGGCTGATCCGTTCTAGCATGGGTAACTCCAAGCAAGAGATCAGAGCCTTCGGCCAGTTCGATAAACCGGCCCAATGTTTGACTCTCCAGCAGCAAGTCACCGTCGAGAAACAAAGTCTTGCCTCTGACGAAACGCGCGCCCAGCGACAGACTCTGGGCCGTGTTAGTGGTCGCGTACTCCGGATTGCGTGCAATAACGACTTCGCGAAAATGGATCTGACAGTACTCGGAAATCAACTCTTCGCGATAACCCGCTACCACCACGATCGTATCCACATACTTTGATAGCATCCGCAGCATGCGAGCGATGATGGGCTCGTGCCCGATATGTATCATGCACTTAGGCATTCCCATACCGAGTCGAGAACCCAGCCCTGCAGCGGCTATCACAACGTTTTTAACAGGCGACATAGCGTCCTCGCTTCATAAACGATGGCATCGGCAGCTGCGATTGCAGGAGCCGAGGGCTGGTGTACACCACCGAATGCGATGCCCACATCCGCTGCTTTCAGCATGCTGGCATCATTCGCACCGTCGCCCACCGCCACGATACGCCGATAGCCGCGACCCTTGAGTTCGTCAATGGCCTCGGCCTTGTCCAAGATGTGGCCGACACGCAGCAGACCCTCCTCGAAAAAGCCTTTCGACGAATAAGCAGAGCACCCGAGTTTGTCGACGAGCGGTTCGACCCAAATATCGAGATTTCCGGTCGCGATAAAACAGTCGGCAGCACGATCCTGAATGAATTGGCTGACATCTTCATCAAGCGGCACCTCGGACACCACCTGGCGGACGCGCTCTAGCGCGATCTGGCCAAGCAGGAGGCATCGCAACCGAAACGAACTTTCGAAGGGGATATGCCCCTCCATTGTCGAGCGGGTAAGTACGGCGATCTCTTCAGAGATGCCAAGCTCCGAGGCGATACATGGGAGAATCTCCGTCGTAGTGATCGTACCATCGAGATCAAAGCAGAAAGCAGTCGCACCCATCACCGCTCCAGCAGATACCATTTCTGCCTCGTCTCTGCACGATTATTCAACGCTGATTCGTAGACGTCGCCGGAATCAACAAGGCGAAACCCCTGGGACATCAACTCGGCTTCGATTACTGCCATCAACTCGCGCTCAGTCCGGTAAATCGCGTTGTAAACCTGCCCCATCTCCTCAGAAAAATGTTCTTTGATCGTCAGCCGCATTTCCGTACCGATCGGTTCACGGATCAGAACCTTGCTTGAGGTGTGGGCTACGGACGCATAACCTCGGATCGTCTGCGCAAGTTCTTCATCATTCAGGTAGATGAAGAGACCGAGTGAAAGGATTACTTGTACAGATACTGCAACTGATGACAGAGACACTTGCTCAGCCGGCAGACAGATGAATCTCGCATTGGGTATCGAAGCAAAGCGCTCACGCGCGATGCCGATAAGTTCCTCGCTGAAGTCTGTGCCGACATAAGCTCCGCATTTTCCGACTATCACGTCTGCCCAACGACCGGTACCGCACCCCATGTCGAGCACAGTCTCGTCTCCTTTCAGTTGGAGCAATGGCAACAGCTTTGCTTTCTCCGCGGCGTCGCGCTGCTTGGCCAAGTCAGGATGCTTGTCTTGGTAGATGACTGCCTGGACATGCCCAAGCTGGTCCGCCTTGGCCGCGCGCTGACTGAAAAAAGCCTCGATACTCTTCCGATCAATGGTGGGGGTCGAGTCGTCTGAAGACTTGGAGAAAATTCGCGACATTTCTATTCAAACTCTGTGTTGGCTCTTGGTAAAACGCGTCGGCAACTTCTCAGGCCAACGATTGCTCCGACACCGGCTTAATCACTGCTTGGTAGGCTGCTCTTGCCAGGGCTGCGTTTGAATCCACAACCCTGTAACCCTCTTCGGCTAAGGGAGCTGACAACACAGACAGCTCAGTACAGCCAAGCATGACGGTGTCAACGGCGTTTTGGCGCAAGTGTTCCAGCAGTGCGACAAGACCATCATTTTGAGCTTCGGATAGCTCTCCGCGGCGTTTGATCTGTTCGATGAAATCGTTAACTACATGCTGCATCGGGGCAGATAACCGGTGAAATTCAAGACCTGCATCTTCCGCTTGCGCACCATAGAGGTCGTGCTTGGCCAGCGATTCGGAGACCAGCGCCGCTGCCCGACCACATCCTTGCCCAACAGCCTCAGCGACGACCGTATCGATAATATTCAGAACCGGGATTGCCGTGGAAATCCCCCACCTGTCGAACAGAATGTGTGCCGTATTGCACACAACGACCGCGACTGTAGCGCCAGCGGCCGCCAGTTCAGCGATGCTTTCGGCGATGAACGGTGATGGGTCCCGCTCACCAAGCTGAAGGTGCCGTCCCCTGCTTGGCAGCTTCGAATTGATATCCGCAATAACCCGTGGGAACTGCCAATCCTTCTCGACCGTAAACAGAGCGTAGAACTCGCGGCAAAATTCCATCGTAGCCCATGGAGCGACACCGACTACTCCCAGGACTCCCTCGCCCAGAGGCCAGGATACCTCCCCTCCGAATGGTGTGACGACAGGCATCGGTATCAGTTTCTCCGGGTGAATCGATATATCCGTAGGCGCGTTTCAGGGTACTTGTTCAAGGGACAACCTTCGTCAAACATGTTTTCGTCACGCAACAACGTGAATCCGTGCCTGTCGAACAGGTCTACGTACTCTTGGCGGGTCCGATAGACCGCAGAGTACTTTGTCTGCAAATGATCGGACATGCGGTTGTTTATCTCGTAACGGGCATCCAATGCCGTTCCGTCGCGCAAAAGGATGATTGATCCGGCGTGGCAGAAGGCAGCGAGATTGCTCGCGAGCATATCGGCCTGTTCGTCGTTCATGTAGACGAACAAACCCGAAATGAAAACGATGTCAAAAGTTCCTTCACGATGGAAGCGCTCAGCACCTGAAACCACAAACTCCAGATTGTCGACGCCACGTCTTGAGGCCTCCGCCATCCCAATTTCGGCTAGAGGTGCGGAGTACTCTACAGCTAGGACATTCCTCGCCCCGGCATCGATGAAGCGAAAAGCCCACTGCCCCACTCCGGCACCAAGGTCTAGGATCGACTTGCCTTCAACCAGACCGAGGTAGGCTTGAACCTTCGTCGTCTCCAACTCGATCTTCAGCTTGAGATTCTCTGGATCCTGCTCCAGGTTGGCGATACTCTCGAAAGCTAGATCCTTGTAGGTACTAGCCCTACCATCCCAAAACTCCTTGATCAGTTTTTCATCAATCATCTCGGTCCTTTGTACGCCTATGAAGCGGCGCCCTAAATTCCAGCAAACTCTGCATGGTCGTGAAGCGATGGTCGTTCGGCGTCAACGCGAGTACTCGGCTGTCGCACAGGAAATCGAGATTGAACTCTGTGAACTCGTTTACACCCTTGTTGGGTATCGGCAGCAGTCGAACACCCAGCGGCTTATTCAGCGTACAAGAAAGTCCGGCGATATCCATGATCACCGCGGCTATCTCTTCCTGAAAACTGACCCCGGGCACCGGAACCATATCGATACCACAACCACAGACCGATGCCAGTGCCGTAAGGCTATCGATAGTGACGACTCGGCAACTGCTCGCGGCAGCGAGTCGGTCATCCTCGAGGACAGAAAACATCACACCGTTGAAGCCGATTGCAAGAGCGCCACTCTCGCTCAACGCGACCCGCAGTGCGTCAGTGAGAATCGAGGTGATAAAAACACTACCGTGGCTGCCCACTGGCGCACCGAGGATCCGCTCGATTAGCGCACCTACAGACATTTCCCCGTCAGGGAATGGTGCTAGGGACGCATCCAGTCCCCGGTATTCCACACCCCCCTTCTCGGCCAGCTCCATACCCAACTCGTTTACCTTTTTCAGGACTGGAACGAGTGCGGCGACCATCCGGTCACGAACAAGGCTGATGTCGCGACCATGTCGAACATCGGGCTCATTCATGACTGCCAAGGCAATACCGGTGGTTTCCAGTGCAAAGCTAAACGCGAAAGCATCGCCCTCGTGTCGAGAGAAAGGGAAGAAAGGCGCGTTCGCAGGACAATTCGCCGAGACGCCTACCCTGAAGTTGTCGTACCCATTGTTAGTTTTGCGCGCCACATTCAATATGAATCCTGCCGCATCGTTTATCGCATCCACCGATATTCGGCCTTGGTCGGCCACTATCAGGTTCACAAATGTGCGCGGAAACCGGCCCATAGCGTGCAGAGCGGCGAGGAGACGTTCCTGGCGACGGCCCGTCTCGACGAAATTCAGGGGCATACACAGCCATCGGACACCGGATGCCGTAGCCACCTCGTCGACCCATCGCAGGGCATTTAGTATGGCCCCATCCATTTCACCGGCAATCCCGAATGGAGGCAACGTGAAGCGCATCGTCCTCGGCAGCAGATCTGAGCGTTCAAGGTGCGCGCGGGCCATATCAACAAAGGCTCTCGCCCCAGCACCGATGCTGGCCGGCGATCCCTGGCCGAGCGGCAGCCCCAACGTTAGCGACCGAATCATCTCGCCCGAGTCCGCTCGATCAAGCGCCAGTAGTCGGCTGGTGTGTTGATTTCGTCGAATACCGCATTGCCCTTGTCGACAGCAAATATTTGACTGTCCTGGCAAGGTATCGTCTGGCCCACAAACAGGTTTCCGTGCTTGATGCACAAACGTTTCCACTGCCGCAGCACGTTGGTGGCAGACACCTTGAACAGCCCAATGGCCTCGGGATGGGCCATATCCTGTACCGGCCCCTGATACGTGGAAGCCACACTACGATCCTCTCGCAATACGCAATGTATAGCAGTCAGAGTTCGATTCTCGCGGTTTTCAGTTAACACGATATCCGGCCCTAACCCATCGAGCCTTCTGATCAATTCTGGATCGAAGAAGATATCACCGGATACGACATAGGCAGGCTCATCATCGAGCGCCAATCCGAGGCTCATTGCGTTGTTGGTGATCGCCCATTCGTGGTTGATCACATAGTCCACCTCAGGGTGTGACTCCATGATCTGGATTGCTCTAAAACCGACCACGACCACGATCCGCTTGCCAGCGAAAGCCTCGATCGCGTGGTCCAGGATAGTCTTTCCAGAAACCGGGTGACGAATCAATGTCTTGGCAATACCATCGGCTTGATTTCCCCGACCAGCCGCCAGAATGATTGCTTTGTCCACGCTACCCATCGATCTTTTTTATGATAACTCGCTGAGTAGATATTCGCATGCGGGCAACGCAACCGGAAACTCGTGCTTGACCGTTTTGTAGGGATAAATGTCTCCTACCAGAGCCCTCCGAACGACCGTTTCCCAGGTAAAATGGTGATTCTTTGGTCGCAAACTCCACACTTTGACCGAGGCATATTCGTACTTAACCGCCGGAACATGTTTGAGACCCAGCAGCTTGGCGACCTCCATACGGTGTTGGCCGTCTAGGACGAGGCCATGCTGATGATCACAAGCAAGTGGTTTGTTCCAGACGCCCTCGGCCAGGATCTTGTCCCTGAGCCAAAGCACTCGTTTCTCGCTGAATCCTTCTATATGCCGTAGTTGCGAAACCTCAACCATCTCTATCTGCATTTACTGCTCCTTCCTGCCCACGATCCGAGCGTATGCCGCGTTGGCACTATCGTAGGCATCTTTATCATTGTACGAGATCGCATAGAGATCACCCAGATCACGCGCAGAACATGGCAATGCAGCCAGATTCCCAACCCACGGTTCCATGTAGTATTGCCGAATGGTTCGAGCTATTGCCTCTTTGCGGAGCAGTCGGTCCTGTTCGACTGTTTGGCTGCCGACATACAGGATACCGAGGAGCTTTTGCCAACCTTCGCACGCGGCATCATAGTGTGGCCGGTACACAATTTCCCTCGCGGTGTTCGCATCATCGACGTCCATGGCCCCTCCGGTCAGATTAGAAGAATAGCGACCGCGCGTGACCCAATACGATTGTCTGCCATCTCCGACGTCGAAAGCGTGTCGCCAACCACTCGGCTCGATTACAAGATCAGTTTCGACAATCATGTACCCGCTTGATGGCTGTCGCAACGCATCGACACCGATATCAACCGATAGAATGTTGACGTCATCCCGGTATCGTTCGTTATTGACACAACGCACAACTCCCCTGAACCGGGCCTCAATGAACGACTCCACTTCTTGCCGCCTGTGTCCGGTAACTACGATCACATCCGAGGCCCCGCTATCCAGTACGCTCTGGACAATCATCTGTAACGCAGGAATGCCGTTGATCGGCAGTAGCGACTTATGACAAGTGTCGGTCAGAGGCGACAACCGCGACCCACTACCCGCCGCCAGAAGCACCGCATTACGAGGACCCATTCAATCACCCCCGCCGTAGAAGCGTACGCGAAACCGCTCGCTGGAAACGCCGGACGTGCCGCGCTACAGAGATCACATTCCTCGCAATCCGCGACTCCAAACCTGACGAACCCGCGGCCTTGCATCTATCGTCTTCGGCTTGAATAGCCTTCGCAGCCACGATCCGCATCAGCATCCCCACCTCTCCCGCGTCGCGGATGCCACGCAGAAGTTCTGGCGAAGTGAGCAGAGCCGCGAGCTCATTTCTGATTAGTGGTTCGTGACGCAGAATCCATTGGCGTGCGATATCTCCCGGACCAGCCCACCCATACCATTCAATGGATTGCGGCCATTCCGGCCCCTCAGCCCTGCCGAGATCCCAACCATTACCAATTGCGAGCAACATCAAGTGTTCAATATCCGCATCCTGTACAGCACCAGATGTTGGATTCCTTCCAGGCCGTTGCTCGCCCGGCTTGACAGTTTCTCGCCAATTACTGCCGTAAATCTTCTCGAGGACAGCTTCAGGCTCACGTACCGAGCGAAAACGTCTATTGCGGATGGTTAGCCAAGTATCTCCCGAATAGAACCAACTCGGAATCGACATCTTGCTGTTCGCGTAGACGCCGCGGGTGGTATCGAAACGCCTAGCGATACCATCGTTGAACGGGGTGAATATGTAGATATCACCGACTCGCATCTCTTTGAATACGACATGGATACAGCTTACGTAAAGCGGCTCTTCAGTCCGATTGCCGGTCAAAAAGCAGCGAGGAGCCGTCGACATTTGCTTTTCCACATCGAGACCACGTGACGCGAATGCTTGTCTGTTGGAAAGTATCCGCTGCTCATCCTCGACCAGGCAGTCCAAGTCGAAATCTATATCATGGGCGATCAAGTCACCTTCACGGCGAGCACCCAGCAAAGTTCCTCCGGCCAAGAAATATCTGCAACCGAGTTCGTCAAGTGCATCGCAGGTGAGACACAGCGCCTCGAAAAGCAGGTCCGTGGTGATCTTTGTCACTTCGTTCATTCATTCACTCTAGGTGGACCCAGGATCACTTCAAACGAACTGGCTGCCCAGGCAGGAAATACGGCTCATTAATATCATCCGAGAAATCGTCCACTCCGTACTCTTCGCTGATTTTCCTCCTACCAGCCCACTTTGACCATTCGGTACCATCGTCACCACCAAGCTCAACGATTGTCCGTTCGCGACAAAGATAGTGGGCAGCCGTTAAGTACCAGTCACGCTGAGGCCGCCGCCAACCCTCGCCATAGATAAAACCCAACTGGCCCTCGTAGTCTGCCGGTATGTTGACGTCGCTACCTTGAAATCGGTGCTTGGCCAAGGGATAGATAAAGCTTCGGGGAAGGATGAAGAAACGTGGCCCCCCCCCCCCGTAGTACATCACGTCGCATTTTAGATGCTGGTTTGGCTCTCCCTCGGAGAAACAACAAATTTCTAGCTTTGTGCTGTTTTTCTCTAGAATGAGCTTACCCGTCTTTCCCTTATAGTCTGGAACGTAAGCAGCCATTCGCGGGTCCTCTAGGAGGTAGTGTTTCCTTACAACAAACCCGGCGGCGACGAAGCGCGCGATAACCTCATCGTCGATCTCGTTACTTGCACATCCGATATCGATATCGCCATCCCAGCGTATGAGGTTTCCCTCACGGACCGCACCGAGTAGAGTCCCAGCGAACAACCAAGCGTTGGGCAGAATATCAAGAGCCTGTCTGAGCACCTTGGGATCCGATTTGGTCAGCCGCCTGTGCTTGAGCAGAGTCTTCGCGACGCGCATGTTGCTCACGACCCACTTTTTCAGCTCGAAAACGCTAATCACCTGCCCCACCCGACCTTCTCGCAAAACAACCTGCAACTGGTTCAAAACTATTCGTTTTCATTGGCCATGCGGCGAAAGGCGTTGCTATTAACGAGTAGCTCGTCATAAGAACCCGAATCCCTAACGCTACCCTTATCGATTAAGAAAATCCTGTCACATCGCTGCACGGTAGCAAGCCGGTGAGCGACGATAATGATGGTCTTTTCACCCGAGAAATCGTGAATGGCATCCATCACGAGTTGTTCGGTTATACCATCCAGTGCGCTGGTAGCCTCGTCGAGCACCAGCACTTTGGCGTCATCATAGAGAGCGCGCGCGATGCCAATGCGCTGCCGCTGGCCACCTGACAACTGAACCCCGCGCTCTCCGACCCTGGTATTGAGCCCATCCGGCAAATTTCCGATCAGTTCCGCCAAATGCGCCATTTGCACCGCCGCAGCGATGCGCGCTTCGTCGATCTCTTCCGCCGGCATCCCGAAAGCGATGTTTTCTCGAATCGTCGCATCAGCAAGGAAGATCGCCTGCGGCACAAAACCAACAGTATTCTGCCACGCCCGCTTGTTGTTCGGGGTGACCAACAAACCATCGATCCGCAACTCCCCAGACTGGGGGGCGATCAAGCCGAGCAACACGTCAACTGCCGTGGATTTGCCAGAGCCGGAAGCTCCGACGAAGCCAACGACACGATTGACTGGTATCGCGATATCAAGACCATCCAGAGCGGGCCGTTCCTTTCCGGGATAGCTGAAGCGTATATTGTGCAGTCGAATCTCCCTTTCGGGGTAGAACCTGGACTGGTCACACACAGCTTCGCTGAGGGGCGCGTCCTGACTGGCTTGTAGGTCGCTCTCCAGGCTGTCAAAAGCGGCAAGGTTACTTCTCACCGCTGCAACGCCCGTATAGATCTGCTGGAATGCGGGCAAAAGTTTGAAACCCGCCAGCGCATAGACCGCCAGAAACGGAAGCACCGTGCTCAAGTCCGCGGAGTGTGCAATAAGGAGGTAAAGCGTCAGTAGAACAATCGAGCCATAAGCCAACAATTCCATTATGTAGCGAGGCGCCTGCGACAAACCCCTTGTTGAGCCTTGGGCGACGGCATATTGTCGGCTTGCCTTCGCGAAACGCTGATCGAACGAGGATTGACGCCCCAGCACCAGGACGTCCTTGATGCCGCCAAAACCTTCGCTCATCAACTGAAATCGCCGACGGTTGGCCTGTGTTATCTCGCTACCGTTCTGAACCAACTTTCGTCGCACAGTCCTGTAGAGAAGCAGATAGGCCGAACCAAAGATCACCAGTCCGGCGACCGCAATGTACGGATTCAAAACAAAGATCCCGGTGATCATGACAACCGACATCACCATCTTCGCGTTCATCTGCATCAGCGGCTGAATGATCTGATTAGTAACACGTCCGGTTTCGGAGGCAATCTTACTGGTCAACTGACTACTGTTACTGCCGGAATGAAACAACCAGGGCTGGCGCATGTAGTGACGATAAAGGCGAACAGTCAGGGCCTCACCAACGTGCGAAGCATACATAGACACTCGCCAGACCGTGTAGATCGATACCGCCGTCGTGATGAACAGGATTGCGAACACAGCGAACCCGATATAGAAGACAAACAGCTCCGGGCTATCTACGCCAGAATCGATATACCAACTTGCCAACCGCCCTGAACCCGACAGTCGGCCGAGGTCGCTAACCAATGCCATGAAGGCACCAACAGATGCCACACCAAATGTCTCGGCAAATGCCATCAGGACCACGAGCATCTGCAGTCGCAACAGTGTTTTTCGCTGTTCGCTACTCAGCAACCGATACAGCCGTTTCAATCGCGCGAACATTGCATGCCTTCCGCACCCGTGGTCACACCATTTCTTGCCACTTCGAATGGATGTCTAGCGACTGATTGTGGACAAAGGGTCACGAGTCATTACTGATTCAAGATTTCGGCGGCATCGCCCCGGGAAAGCCACGGAACGGGATCTGCGCAACGCAGGGCGCTACGCGCGTCGCTGAGAAGACCCCAGAAAGTGTCAATTTTCCTAACGACATCTAATCTAACGATATCCACTAGATATTCGATTGCTGCTGAATGAGTGTGCCTATGTCTAGGTATCTTCCCCCCATTCCATCCCCATGATATTTCCGTACTCCGGTCTCACGCAGCCGCGCTATCACCGCTTTCAGCTCTCAACGATATTTCTTCGCTGGCTTCGTTCCGACAATCTGCATCTTTTCGCTTTCAGCGTTGGTCAGCTCGAGGCACTTGTGTACAAGGTCAATTTTTCCATACGCACGTCAATCGCTGATAAGTAAAGCGCGATATCGACAAAAACGATCTACCTGGTCTTCGATTATGCGGATCAATAATGCAGCACGAACTCCAGCCAGAGGAAGCTTGGCGCCGAACCACTCCCGCTTATCGCAAGAGCGCAACCAACTGCGGTGACCCGGTAGTCCACGCACGCTGCCGATTTCTATCTCTTGGCAACCAACAAATCTTCCATCACCAAATACTGCAACTCCGAGCCATAAAACATGTTCAGCGCATCGGTCGGCGAACACACCATCGGCTCGCCGCGGCGATTGAGCGAGGTGTTCAGGATCACCCCGTTACCGGTCAGTTTCTCCAGCGCCTCGATCAAAGCGTAGTACCGCGGATTCGACTCACATGTAACCACCTGAGCGCGAGCCGTACCATCTTCATGCACCACCTCCGGTACGCGCGTCTTCCATTCGTCGGCGACGTCGAAGGTGAAGGTCATATAGGGTGCCGGATGATCGGTCTGCAACATCTGTGGGGCGACCCGGTCGAGCATG
>MWSB01000002.1_pt1 | contig 21782 bp, 21 predicted proteins | sample 1021961 | NCBI WGS metagenome assembly MWSB01 (sample SAMN06335817, study PRJNA374545) | mollusc metagenome | biome: marine bay; material: sediment; isolation source: gill 31 cm from animal A | host: Kuphus polythalamius | place: Philippines: Mindanao | collected 2011-09-12 | reverse complement strand
GTCGGCGCCGGCGCCGTCATCCTCCCAAACGTTGAGATAGCCGAAGGCTCATCCGTTGGCGCCCTGTCACTGGTGACTAAAAGCCTTCCTGCCTGGGGGATTTACGCCGGCACCCCGGCACGGCGTTTGCGGGCGAGGTCGAAGCGGCTGCTTGAACTCGAAGCGAAATTCAGAGGACAAGCGTGACTCTCCGACGCCGCCGCCGCACAAGGCGCATGTATCGGTGCCGTCGATACTTGGAAATCGACAGTTGGTACCGCATACTCGCTGGTCATGATACAGCCGTCTCACCGTATTAAGGATGGCCACTGTCCGCTTGACCAACTTGTGTTCTGAATCCTATGCACCCATCGCCCATGAGTCCGATCAAGGACCGAAAAATCCGGATCGCCGTCGTCGGCTGCGGCCGGATCTCCAGCAAACATTTTGAAGCCATCAAAGCGCACGAGGGAAACCTCGATCTGGTCGGCGTCTGCGACACGGACCCGGGACGCCTGCAGGCTGCCACCGACAAGACCGGTGCGCCAGGCTTTCCGTCGCTAACGGCGTTGCTCGAAAAATCCGATGCCGAACTGATCGTGCTGTCCACGCCCAGCGGCCTGCATCCAGCGCAGACCGTGCAGATCGCCGAGGCTGGCCGACACGTGATGACCGAAAAGCCGATGGCCACGCGCTGGCAGGATGGCATCCGCATGGTCGATGCGTGCGACAAGGCCGGCGTCAGACTCTTCGTCGTCAAACAGAACCGTCGCAACCAGACGCTGCAGATGCTGAAGAACGCCATCAGGCATCAGCGGTTTGGCCGGATCTACATGGTCACCATTAATGTGTTTTGGACGCGGCCGCAGGCGTACTACGACATGGATGCCTGGCGTGGCACCTGGGAATTCGACGGCGGCGCGCTGATGAACCAGGCCAGCCACTATGTCGACTTGTTGGACTGGCTGATCGGTCCGGTTGAAAGCGTACAAGCCTACACCGGGACGCTTGCCCGCAATATCGAGGTCGAGGATACGGCCGTGATGGGGCTGCGCTGGCGTTCGGGGGCATTGGGCAGCATGAGCGTGACCATGCTGACCTATCCGAAAAACATGGAGGGCTCGATCACCATCCTCGGCGAGAAGGGGTCGGTGCGGATCGGCGGCGTGGCCGTCAACGAGATCAAGCACTGGGAGTTCGCCGACAAACTGCCGGAGGATGACCAGATCGAGAACGCTAGCTACGAGACGACCTCGGTGTATGGATTCGGTCACCCACTGTACTACGAGAACGTGATCGCAACGCTTCGCGGGGAGGCCAAACCCGAGACCGACGGCCGCGAAGGGCTGCGTTCACTGGAATTGCTGATCGCCGCCTATCTGTCGGCTCGTGACGGCAAGCGCATCTCGCTGCCACTGACCTACTGACTGCGCGCATATCCGGGCATGAGCGGCTACCAAGTACACGAAACCGCCATCGTCGACGAGGGCGCGCAGATTGGACAGGGCTGCCGCGTCTGGCACTGGACCCACATCAGTGCGGGCGCCCGCATCGGCGAACAGTGCAGCTTCGGCCAGAACGTGTTCGTCGGCAACCAGGTGCGGATCGGCAATCGGGTGAAGATCCAGAATAACGTTTCGGTCTACGACAACGTCACTCTGGAAGACGATGTGTTCTGCGGCCCCAGCATGGTCTTCACCAATGTGTACAACCCCCGCTCCGCGATTGAACGCAAATCGGAATACCGCGACACACTGGTGAAATGCGGCGCCACGCTAGGCGCAAATTGCACCATCGTCTGCGGCGTCACAATCGGCGAATATGCATTCGTCGGCGCAGGCGCGGTGATCAACCGCGACGTGCCGGCTTTCGCCCTGATGGCCGGCGTCCCGGCCCGCCAGATCGGCTGGATGAGCCGCTTTGGTGAGAAACTCGACCTGCCTGTGGACGGGGCCGGCAAAGCCGTCTGCCCCCACACTGGAGACCAGTACCTTCTCAACTTCGGACAACTCACTCTCATCGGAGACTGATCCGTCAACTCTCAGCCTGTCGAAGCTACCCGCATGACCAAGCGGAATGCCTCTGCCATGTCTCGCATGTCGTCTGTCGAAAGCGTTGGATGGACCGGCAACATCACGCTGGTCTCGCCCAACGCCCGTGCCACCGGCAGACGCTCTAGCGGACGCACGTCCAGAGCCTCAAAAGCCTTCTCCAGATAGACCTCGCTGCAACTGCCGCTGGCACAAGGGATGCCTTCCGCGCGCAATGCCTCCAGTACCTTGTCCCTGTCCCAACCTGGGTTTAGTCGCTCCGGCCTGACGAAGGCGTAGAACTTGTAACACGCGTGTGCGATCTGATCGCCGGGCCAGGGAATGCGCAATGCCGGACAGTCTCGCAGCCGATCACGAAGGACCTCCGCATTGACATTGCGCTTCGCGGTCCAAACCGGCAGCTTCTGTAGCTGACGCAGGCCGATCGCGGCCTGCATCGACGTCATCCGCCAGTTGGTGCCGATGCTGTCGTGCAGCCAGCGAAAAGCAACACCGGGCGCCGCATCGGTGATCTTATCTGGATTCTTGCCATGATCCTTGAAGGCCCAAGCGACCTTCCACAATGACTCATCGCGGGTGACGAGCATCCCGCCTTCACCACCCGTGGTGATAATCTTGTCCTGGCAGAAAGAGAAGGCGGCGACATCGCCGAACGAACCCACCGGCTTCCCGTGGTAGCTCGCGCCATGCGCCTGCGCACAATCCTCGATCACCTTCAGACCCCGTTCTTTCGCCAGAGAAAGGATGCTATCGAAATCGCAGGGCCAACCGGCGAGATGAACCAGCATCAACGCCCGGGTCCGGGGCGTCAGCACTGCTCCGATGGTTCGCGCCGTGACATTCTGGCTGTCCGCATCGACATCGGCGAACACCGGCCGGGCGCCGACCGCCACGATACTGCTCGCCGAGGCGATGAAGGTGCGCGGTGTGACGATCACATCGTCGCCGGGACCGACGCCAAGCGCGCGCAACCCCAGTTCCAAGGCCACCGTTCCGTTGGCCAAAGCGATGGCATGTGGCACGCCCAGGGCGTCCGCGTAGGCGCGCTCGAAAACGCGCACCGTCTCGCCGGTCCAGAAATTGACCTTGCCCGAGCGCAGCACCTCATCGACTGCCGCAATCTCGTCCTCACCATAGGCTGGCCAGGATGGCATCGAGGACTCGCGCGAAGGTGTTCCACCGTGAACGGCGAGCTTCCTGTCAGCAGTCATGAAGGCGTCCCCTGATCTTGTCCGTTCACAGCGGCTCTATTTCATCAATGGCAGCAGCTCATCGCAGAGCTTCCTGCCCAGCTGCTCGTGCGAATAATATTGCTCGACATGACGACGGCCGCAGGCGCCGACCCGGACCCGTTCTTCAAACGACCAACTCGCGATCTGCGCAAGCCCTTCCGCCATTCCTTCCACGTCGTCGCCAGGCACAGAGATTCCTGCACCGGCATCTGCAACCGGATTGTTCACCGCCGAACTTGCCATGACAATGGGGCGTCCGGCAGCCAGGTAATCGAACAACTTGTTCAGGCTGATTCCATATTTGTACAGAGGAAGATCCCTGACGTTCACAATGAAAATATCCGCTTCGGCGGCAAGTGCCGGAACCCGCGACTTGGACACCGGTTGCTCGAAGTGCACTTTGTCAGCAATGCTCAGCTCCTCGGCCTGTCGTTGCAGGTCACCTTTGAGCGGCCCATCGCCAACGAAACGAAAATCGAGATCAACGCCCTCTCCGAGCGCCTTTTTCGCGGCCAGAAGAATGCGATCAAGCGCGTTTGCCTGGCCGTGTGAACCGATGTACATGACGCTCAAACGATTGTGCCTCTGCGGTTCCTCATATGGAAACTCTTCCAAATCAACCCCGTTCGAGATCCAGGAGATCTTCTCGGCACCGATAGCCATGCCCTCAATATATCTCCGGGCTTCCGGCAACAGGGTAATCACCTTGCTCGCACGGCGATAGAGCCACCCCTCCAATGCGCGCAGCACACGCGCCATCAGGCTATCGCGTTCAAGCCTTCCCATCTGAATCAGCGTTTCCGGCCACAGATCCCTGACTTCGAACACAAAAGGAACACCATGTCTTCTCGCCAGGCGCTGCCCGGCCACAGCAGCAAACGGATGGACGCTGGAACCTACCACCAGGTCCGGTTTCGGGAGACGACGGGTGATACCCGGCTTGAGAACACGAAAGGTGTATTCCAGCATATTGCGCATCCGCGCTAGTCCGTTGCCCGAATACGCGGACGTCCTTATCCAGAGAAAATCGACCACACCGATGGTCTCGAAACGCCACTCTTCTCCATTCTCCAAAAGCTGCTGGCCGTTCAAATGTCCGAAACTCGACGCAACAATTATGATTTTGACATCGTGGTGGAGCGCATACTTCGCCAATGCATAGTGGCGCGTGCCTCCGCCACTGGATGGTGCCTGAGCATAATGGTTCAGTAGCCAGACGGTTTTCACGTGGAGATCGGCCCAAAAGACATGACGCTGAGCGTACCGCAAACGGCGGGAGGCGCATAGAATACAGCAAACCCGCATACAATCGACTCCAAACACCGGTACCTATACGGTCATTGTCTTAAGTTCAATATCGCGCCTGACCGGACGGAACGTCACAACGAAAGCCGCTATGAAAATTGCCTATCTCATTGGAGAAGACATCGATTTCCACCCTGGCCTGAAGGGGAAGATTAGCCACCAGGTGCGGGAATGGGTGGCACACGGACATCAAGTGAACGTCATTGTTTCACGTGCTCGCCGAACCGAGAGTGCGATTGATTTCTTGAGCGGTACGAACGTCAAACAGCGGACGCCTTCCACGCCCATCGGGCGCCTGCAACGGCTAGGAATGATCAGGGAACACTACAGTTTCGCGGCCCGCGCTCTGAATAAACTACGTCCAGAGTTGACATACAGCCGCTACCTTTTCCCGGTTCCGCACATGCGGTCGATATTGAAGAATGCCGGCAAACTGGCCATCGAGATCAACTCCAACGACAGATCCGAGATGTTCTTGCGGCATGTGACAAGCGGGATATACAACCTGCTGTTTCGAAGTCGGCTGCTAAACCGTGCAGATGGGTTCGTCTTCGTCACCGATGAGCTGGCTTCCGACCCAGCGTTCCATTTTTCCGATACACCCAAGACCGTCATCGGCAACGGGGTCGACACCGGACGGATTCCCTTCCTCGAACGTCCACGAAATACCCGTCCACAATTATGTTTCATCGGTTCACCGAACCAGGCATGGCAAGGATTCGACAAACTGGCCACCCTGGCGCACCTGCTCCCCCAGTGCGATATCCATGTCATCGGCCCAACCCAGGACGCATGTCTCGCACTGTGGGGCGATGCACCCAAGAACATACAGGTCCATGGGTATCTCGATGCAGTCGCCATGGCGGAAAGGATGCCAATGTTCGACATCGGCATTTCGACGCTCGCACTGCACCGGAAGCAGATGGACGAGGCGTGCCCATTGAAGATCCGTCAGTACCTCGCATACGGGATGCCCGCAATCACCGCATACAGGGACCCGGACGTTCCGGACACGGCACCCTTCGTGCTGAGGCTGCCAAACACCGAGGACAACATCGCGGCAAGTGCGACTGAGATCCAGCGCTTCATCGAATTCGCGTTCGGTAACGAGGACCTGCGTCGACAAGCCCGCACGCATGCGGAGAAGCAACTGGATCATGCGCGCAAGGAGGCGCAAAGGCAGCAGTTCTTTGAACAACTCGTCGGGCGCGCCCGATGAGACTCTTGTTGATCAGCAGCTCGGCGCCGTACGGTCACGGAGAAAGCTTTGTCATCACCGAGGCCAATGCACTGGCGGAGGCCGGCTGCACGCTGACGATGATACCCACCGTGCTGCGGCCGGGCGATCAGACAAGACTGCTGGACCCACGCATCCGCACGCAGTCAGCGGCCCTGATGAGCTGGAACGTCGTTCGGAAGGCTGTGACCGTCGCGCTGTCATCGCCGGTGCTGACGCTGCGCGCCTTGCTCGCCTGCCTGCAGACTTCTCCGATGAATGTCGCCAAGAACCTGTCGGTCTTTCCCAAGGCGCTGTGGGTCGCGCACGTCGCACGCCAGGAAAGCGTCGACGCGATCCATGCGCACTGGGCATCGACACCTGCAACAGTCGCCATGGTTGCAGGCATCGTAACGGGGATCCCCTGGAGCTTCACCGCGCACCGCGGCGACATCGTTGCGAACAACGCCTTGTGTAACAAGATCCGGACTGCCGCCTTCGCGCGTGCCATCTCGCAGAGCGGTGTCAAACTGGCGAACCGTCATTGTCCCCACGATGCCGACAGACTGCGCGTGCTGCATTTGGGTGTCCAGGTGCCCGACACTCCGACCACACCCAGCCGGAAACGACCTTCCGTGATCCTCTGCCCTGCCAACCTAAATGCAATCAAGGGTCATCGTTATCTGATCGAGGCGGTTGCCAGAATTGACAGCAGACAGGACTTACAGCTGTGGATCGCCGGCGACGGCCCCTTGAAGACGGAACTGCAGTCACTCGTGAGAAACAAGGGCGTAGAACGGCGGGTGACGTTTCTGGGCATGGTGCCGCACGATCGCCTGCTGGAATTTTATCGGCAGGGTGAAGTCAGCATCGTCGTGCTGCCCAGCCTGGATCTGGGTGACGGGCGACATGAGGGCATACCGGTCAGCCTCATGGAGGCCATGGCGCACCGCGTTCCCGTGATATCAACAAAAACCGGTGGCATCCCCGAGCTGTTGGACGACGGCTGTGGCGTCCTGGTCGGGCCGGCCGATTCAAGCGCTTTGGCCGACGCGATACTCAACCTGCTGTCATCTGGTGACTTATGCAGGCGGGTCAGCCAAAATGGTCACGAACGCGTGAAGTTGCATTACGATCTCGCAGGCAACGCCAAGAGGTTGTTGGACTGGCTGCATAGTCCAGCACGCTGATCAAGCCGGATCAAGACTGCTGCAGTTCAACAAGCTCGTCAGATTTGGTAGGCGTCCCCCACCGTTTGCAGACCAATCTGCCTGACGCCCCATGCTCGCCGCACCAACACGAAAATGGCGCGGCGGAACCACACATACCTCCGTACTAGCAAACTCGCCCCGCCCGCTCCGCGTTCGGGCAGATTGCATGACCTTTCAATGGTGGGACACGTCAAAACCGTGTACGAACAATGACCCGCCGGTTTACGCTTTTCAGGAACCCACAATTGACTCATGCGAACAAGCTGCTGAAAGGCGCAAGGCAGACCCACCATTCTGACGAACAGAATGCTTGCGCTGGCGATGGTGGCCATTTCCGCACCCGCAGATCGGCCTTCGGTCCACTTTTGGGGTACCCGGTTACTGACAACCAGCCAGCAGCCTGATGTAGAGTTCACGGTCGCCTGCAGTCAGAAAATGTGAGTTGTGCCAAAGTAGGACAAACTCCCCGCCAAACTGGCGAACCGTCTTCTGCATACGAATCATCAGATCTTGTGCTGAAGCATGATCCATGCCCTTGTATGCAGGCGAAAGAACCGAACCCTCCATGACTACCAAAGGCCGTTCGATCAGAGGCAGCACCTGTGCTTCGCGGAGATCGAAAGTTGCATACGGCCGACAAGTGCCGCACCTGAAGCCCGGCTGTTCTGCGTATGCCAGTGTCGAATCATAATTCAGACCTGCTTCGGACCAGTTGCGCCAGGTACTGTCGGCCGACCAGCGCAAGTAATGCTGGCGACCGCCCCAGGTCTCCTGTTCTATCCCAAGAGACGCACACTTTTTCTTCAGCCTTTCCGTCTCAGCGATCACCAAATCCGGCTCGACGAAGGAGCGATAACTGGCATGCAGACCAATCTCATGTCCCCGGTCGTGCATTTCGCGCATCAGCTCATCGATACGCCGATTTCCCCAATACGACAGTCCATCCAGTGGATGATTGTTACCGACAATGAAATAAAATGAACACGAAAGGCCGTATTGCTCACAAGCTGACATCATCCAGTCAAAAGTCCACATCCGATCCACTCGCACGCCATGCCGTAGATAACTGAGTCCGTAGCCCAGCGTCTCTGTCGCTGCACGCAATGAGTGGCGCTTGAAAAGATCTGCCGCGATTCGCAAGGGCAAGGCTGCAGGTGACCGCAACATTGGATCGAATGGATGATCAACATCGCAGGTCACAACACAACGAAACACCGTCGGTTCGCGATCCAGCCCAGGCCACAACTGCTGCATTGCGACCCAGAGCACTTCGAGGTACTCGTCAACGAGCGGCCGCTCTATGAAACCGTCCCTCCCGGCAAGTGAACTTGCGCAAAGCGACCGTCCGTGTGTATCGCGTTCGCTTCCTATTGTTTCTTCGTAGCGAGACAACAGGACGAATGCCGACCCCAGGACGTCGATCGGTAATCGGATGTGGTGCGTGGAACGTTGAAAGCTGCCTGAGCCGTATACGATCGGCACGGTCGGGTCGACCAGATTTATTTCTTGGGCCAGTTGGGTGGTATCCCAACGCGCTAGTGGGATATCGGGCAATGAGCCAGGTTCTTGCCACTTGGCCGCGGCCAGCTCAAAGAATGTGTCCGGCAATTCCAACGCCCTACCGTCGAACTCGAACGTAACCTTGTTGGTGTCGGAGAACACTACATGACAACTGATACCCAGGAAGTCACCTAACAGAACACTGGCAACCCATTCCCGATGCGGCCTAAAGTTGTCCGGGCAGTTGATAATGATCATGAGCCAACTTTGCCTGCCCTACGCAGGCAAAGAAACAAGCCGAAGACAAGAAACGTTTCCGGAAACAGCATGGCAAGCAAACCATCCCAAACCGGACATTCGAAAATCCTGCTAAAAGAACCCGATCGCGCATGTCGATATCGATACCGCGTCAGACTGCAAAAGCACCTGGAGATCCGCCCCGACCGACAAACAGTGGACACTGCAGGCATGACCTTCGGGGCGATCTCAGAAGAATTGTGGATACGAGATCGGTGCAGCATTAAATACTGCACAACCAGCACCTGGCACCTTGAACGCAAATTCCGGCACATGGAATTGAGTCTTTCCCAAACCAGCGGCGACCAGCGTGAACCAAGGACAGTTCAGGCGTCGCAAAACTCACCCCACCAGAGCGGGGAAGCCCTGCCAATCACATCCTTTGAACCGCCGCTGCTCGTTGGAACGCGAACCTCGCATTGTATCCGCGCCCTCTTCATAAAGAAGTATTGAAGAAATGTCAAAAATCAGACCCGACAAATCGGCGAAAAGCGCTATCAGATCCGGTATCCGAAACCCGCGGCAATATCACCGCAATACTGCCGAAGCTCGCCCTTCATCGAAGCATCCCAGTTCTCGAATCGAGGAAAGGATCCGCTGACCTGGGCGTTACTACGCTTGGCTAGAATGCGCTCGATCTTTTTCTTTGGCGGCTGCCTGTCTTCCAAGAATTCGAACAAACCCTCTATCTGACTAGGCTCCGCCTGAAACAATTTTTCCGAAACAATTCTCATTTTCTGTGCATCAGAAACACTCTCCAGAAAGTCGGAGATCCAACGGTTGGTTTCCGCCCACAGCCAAAGGTTTTTGTTGAACGGGTCCAATTGTTCCCAATGGGCAGCATGCTCTGCGTCTTTTCTCGGCGCAATGCGTGACGAATCAGCTGGGTGACCTGCGTACCAGCCCCGGCGCATCCCCGAGCGAACTACGGAAGCAGGGTGACGTACTAAATGAACGAACTTGGCGTTGGGCAACAAACGCAAGATTGCAGGCGCCAAGAACGTCAACTGCGGACTTGTTTCGACATATCCTTTTCCTAGCGTTCTGCATATATCGAAATACTCCGCCCTCGCTGCCAACAATGCCTCCGCCACAACATCGACACATTGATCCTTAGGTGTCAGATATGCAGCTTTCGATAACCCGAACAATATTGGCTCCGGCTCATGAAATGCGAGGACTGAGCTCGCAAGTCGCGATATCTCAGCAAGAGTTTTCGAGCCGACACGGCCAGTTGAAAGCACGAAAATTGCAGGTGAGGTCGTGCGTTCTTTGTATGAATTGCCTGGCCGCCATACACCGTGCAAATAGGCCTTCAAATAAACGGATGCGCGTCGAGGACTGATTTCCAGCAGACGAGAAAGTTTCACCTTCACACACTGTTTCCTCAAACATTAGCTGTTCCAGAGCTTTCCACTCATGGCCCGCCGGAACAGCGACAATACGTCGCGGATCAAATTTCGCCAATGCAGTACAACGACGGAGCCACACGACAGGAAAGCATCCAACTTCGTGGGCCAACGCAAATCTGAGCGCAAGACCGCCCAAACGTGTTCAACAGGAATTCTCCAATGTGGCAGTAAGCGCATGCGCTTTCTGTCGAAGAGCATCCCATAATACCGATCCATTCTCTGCTCTGTCGTTTCATCGTCGCGAACGGCTCGTCGGTACCACGTCACCTCGGGAACAACAACAAATGCCCCCCTCAACGCCAACTCTGCCAGCAGAATGGCGCCGTTGGCGACAATTTGGAGATCCGTGCGACATGCCTGTAGCGCTTCTGTCCGGTACATGCCATAAAGTGGATGCTGATTCGCCCATATTGTTATGTTGAATCTGGAAACGACTCCCAAGTCGCTGGTGTCGACATAAGAAACAGGTTTTGCCAGCTCTCTACCGTGCCCATCGATCCAGCGGGTTCGTCCATATGCGAGGACCGCATCTTGCTGAGCCTCCAACGCCTCGGCCAACGCAGACAGATAGTTGTCTGACCAGAGATCGTGCGCACCTGCGAGAACGAAATATCTGCCAACAGCCGCACGAACGAGGGAATGAAAATTCAGCGTAGCGCCGACATTCCGCGGCTGCCTGAAATACCTGACATTCTCGTACCTGTCCGCAAATTGCCGCCCGATATCCGGTGTCGCATCTGTCGAAGCATTGTCAGCGATCACGACTTCGAAATCTGCATAGGACTGAGCCAGTATCGATTCGAGCGCCGCCCCGAGATGATCCTCCTCGTTATACGCCATCACTCCGACAGTGACCTTGGGAGGTTTACGAATGTTCACACTGTCAACCATCGTTTACCGAATATCCACTTAGCGAGGAAAAGACAGACGAAAGCGAGCAACAGAAGTGCTTTCAATATAGACAGGCCAACGAGGCCAATCTCAGTCTGTTCGATGCCGTAATAGGTGACAAGGCCCAAGCCAAACACCAAAAATGGCCCGATAAGCCGACGCACTGGAAATGCCATGATATTCAGCACGTGCCGCACGACAAACCATGCTATTAATCCCATCAGAAAGAACGATGCTAGAGTGGTATAAGCAGCGGCACGGTACCCATAGATCGGCAGGAAATAGTAGTTCGCACCCCAATTGAAAATCGCACCGATAACGGCCACCAAGGACACGTGCCACATACGCTTCGAGTACGATACTTCTCGCAGATAGATCTTGTAAACGCTATTGAACACATAGCCAACAACGATGACGGGCAACAGATCGAATGCGGCATGAAACGCATCAGCTGCAATTATCGTCAGCAGTTCCTTGCTGAAGAATATGAGCCCCAGCGCGAACACGAGCGTCAATCGGAAATTGAAGTCACCAAGGTTGTCCGCCTGCATTCTTTCGCCAGCGTTCAAATGCTTGAACCAAAATGGAACCAACGCAGCATGAAGCGCTGAGCTCACGACATCCAGCAACAGACCGACATTGTAAGCCAGACTGTAGATGCCGGCTTCCGCAGCACCTATCATACCGTTGACCATCACCCGATCGAGTTGACCCAATATTACGTTGCCGATGGAATAAAACATAAGAGGCACCGAAAACATCACCATGTAGCGGAAGTGCTCGAGTGTTGGTGCCAGTGAAGCATGTCTAGAGAGTTTTCGCACAACCCAAACCGACACCATGCACGAGGCAACGGTGGTTCCCCAGGCGGGCCCTAAATAGAGGTTCTGCACCAAAACCAATGTGATAGCGATACTGAAAAGCGCGCCGCCATAACCGCGCACGATCGACACAACTGAATAGACCGCACTTTCCTTCCTTGCAATACAGAAGCTGTTGAATACTTGGAATGCCGCGGAAGACAGAATGGCGAAAACCAGCAGAAAAACCAATGCTGGTGTAATGCCCAACACGCCGGAAACTCGATCAGCAAAGGGCAACACGCAGGCTGCCGTGAAGATGACGGTAGAAATGATAAGGAGAAGAACGCTGCCGAGAAAACTGGTGTCTCCTTTCTCGATCTCCAGTTCTCGACGGGTTACGGACGATGCCGCGTTCAACGTTATCAAGACCGTCCCGATGCTGATATAGCTGTTGAAGATCTGAAACAAGCCGTAATCCGCCGGCGCCAACAGGTGGGTGAAAACAGGGATCGAGACAAGCTGAAGTACAACCAGCGCAGCATGTCCCGAAAGATATTTTGAGGCGTGCCCCAACATCGAGACGACCTTGGCTGAACTATCGGACACGTATTGGCACCGAGGTTGGCCGACAAACAGCCTTCAACTAACTACAGCGGCTTACCGAACACGCTTGAGAAAACCATCCGGCGCAACAGTGATAAGCAGTTTATTGTGGATATCCTTGTCAATTTTGAAGTTTCCATTCGCGCTCACGAATTCCCACACCGCAGTCTTTGGATTGTTTCCTGGCCCCCATTGTCGACCGGGAAACAGTGAGGCCGGCATATCCTCTATTAGCGTATCCAGCACGACGCAATAACTGCCGACGGAGACCAGCTCTGAATAAAGCTCTAACTCCGAAAGAACATGACTATGCGTGTGGTTGGAATCCAGTATCACCAGAACTCGGTCAAATTTCGACGCCACCTCTCTCACTTTTTCGGCAACGGAAGCGTCGATACTGGATCCTTCTATCATCCTTATTCTCGACGCCATGGGATGCGATTCGATTGCGAGCCGGTTGTGTTGCCGTATGTCGATATCGATTCCTAATACCCTACGATTCGACTCTGCAGGGTTCAGTAGCGGCACGCCGTCATTAATCGCGTCGCAGAGATCCAGATGGGCCAACATAGAAGCGCTGAACACGAGAGAGCCACCATGTGCAATCCCGGTTTCAATTATCAGATCCGGCCGAACACTCCAAATGATTTCCTGTATCGCCACGATATCCTGCGGGTATTGGATGATAGGCCTTCCGGACCAGGAAAAGTTGTAGGTATACCCATTCGCATTGGTTTCGTGTGACCAAGCCCGCGACAACCTCAATGCCTCCGAGTTCTCTCCCAATGCACGAATGTTGTCCGCGACCTGTTGTTGAAATGTAATTACTGGATCCATTCAAACACCTTCGTCATCGTTGCAGTTGGTTTATGGCTTGACATGCCTAGCGGCCGACACATGCATAAATGATGTTGCAATCTTCCGGTTGCGACTTACCGAGCTCATACGACGCCCTGCAGAACTCACTCTTCCAGTCCTTCTGCTCGCCACCGACCCGCCCCCAACCGAATCCTCCCTCTTCCCAAAGGCCGTTTTTCAGAAACCAATCCATTTGGGGCGTTGAAAGGATCTTGTAAAAAATTCCACCCGTGGAACGCACGCTAAGACCCGCGCGACGAATGTCCGCGCACAGCGTTTCCATCGAATACGAACGCCGGTGACCAGCAACCTGGATATCGAAAGGAGACAACTCTTCACAATGCGTCAAGGTTCCCATCAGGACAGCCAACCGACGATTGATCGCATAGGCATTGGGAACATGGACAATCAATACACCATCATCTTCGAGAAACGAAGCGGCCTTCTGCAGAACCCGCACCGGGTCCTCGACATGCTCCAGAAGATCAAGCATTGTCACCGTATCGAACTTCTTGTCCGTCTCGAATTCTTCGATGAGGCATTCGAAGAATTCGACATCAGGCAGGCGATTCCGTGCTTTCTTGAGGTGCGTACCATTGGCGTCAACGCCGACGACCTGCTTGAACTCCTGAGCGAACATCGCGGTCATCAAACCATCCCCACAGGCGATATCTAAGAGCTTGTCGCCACGTTTCAGTTCGAGACATGATTCCACTTTGTATTGCGCAAGAAAGCCATTGTATTCGCTGTGGAAAGCGTCTCGTGACCAGACGAACGACTCCTGCCGCTGTTTTTCGTCAATTCCATCAGGCATCAGATTCCTCCAATTCTTCATACCAAGGATGCGGTGCGCGCATACTCATCCACCCCAGACCTGGCACCGACCAACGGAGTGAAGCCCAATTCCATATTGATCCGGCGATTTGAAAAGGCGACACTGGCCGCCTCTCCAGCAACTGTGATACTGGTTACCTCGGACCCGCTATCTGTTGCCTGAATGATAATGTCTGCAATTTCGCGCGTGCTAATCAAAGAGCCGCTTCCGATCTGGCAAACCCCCTCCAACCCGGCACACAGAACGCCCCAGCAGACTTTTGTCCAGTCGTTCACATGCACCAGATCCAGCAAGGGAGCACCATTCTCGTAGGCATGCGTGGTAATGACATCACCTCGCGATGCTTTTTCCAGAAATGAGCGCATGAAGTTCGGAGCATTGTCTCCCCCATAAACCAAGCCGCTGCGCAGGATACAAATCTTCATATTGGAACGCGATCGAAAAAAGTCTGCAAGTGATTCGATGAGGGCTTTGGTGTCGCCAAGAACGCCTTTGGGGCGAAGTGGCGTCATTTCGTCGACGACCAACTCCTCTCCTTCATATCCGGCAAAAGCCTCCCATCTGGAAGGCAACAGGACCGGCAAGGTATTCTGTTCGCAGACATCCAGCACATTGCGCGTCATTACGACGGCTTCACCCAATGCCGTATTTGTATTGGATACATGCGGTGCCGCAAAATGCAGGATTCGAGATATGCCTTTTTCGCGTACAAACAAGTCCAGGTTCACCGCTCCGTCGAGCAAATCCAGCTCGGATCGCGAAGGGCATATCAGGTCTATGCCTTGCGGGCAGCTAGTCTGCAGCGCCCGTCCAAGGTACCCAGCAGCCCCTGTGAGCAACCAGCGTTTTTCGGAATCGTCAGCGAATGTGCCCCAGCCCTCAGCTCCGATAGCTGTGGCGACGGATTCGAGGACGTCGACCCTGATTTCGGCCCCGTTGGTGGCGCCCAAAACCAATCGCGCTGCTTGGGCAAAGGGTATCGATTGATATTGACTGATCACACCTGCAGCTATCGCGTTACTTCGCGAAATGCCGTGATCACAGCTGATCGCCACCCGCCTGCCAGCACGCAACTCAGCCACCGCCCTCTGCACGAACGACGCGAGAATGGATGGCATGTTTCCACCGCGATCCACTGCGGATCGGATATCGACAATGGATACGTCTTCGAGTTTGGATACCGTGGAGTACGGGCCTGTAGCGAGTGTGCTGGTTATCCAAGTGACCATCTTGATATCTCTTCCTGAGCGACGAATTGCTCAGACAAGCTACGCAAGTACCAACCCGGCCTTATCAATGGCCGCCCCGGCACTCTTCCTGACACGTGATACCGAATCAACAAATCGAGCTCGTTGAAACCTGCCATCGCCCTCAAATAAGTTGAAGCTGAGACCCTCGGGTTGATCTCAAATGGCATCAGGTCACCGTCGAGCACACGCCCTTGGATATTCAGCGGGCCGCAGCTACCCACGGATGCGGCAATAGCTTCGGCCTGCTGGCACAACGTGTCGAACTTACCGATAAAACCTTGCGAGTATCCGCTCGAGACCACCCCACCTCGTCCGCGGTAAGCTACCGACAACTTAGCTTCCAGCGAACGCTTCAAAGCAATGGATCCCACGATGGACTTATCAGGTAACGACAGCACACCAATCGTGAACTCACCCTCATCGGGAGTGATGTATTCCTGCGCCAACGGAACCGAACCGATTTTGCGGATGTAATCGGCGTAAATCATTGCCTCGTCCACATCCGTGGCGAAGAACACCGAAGCACTCCCGCCGGTTCCGGTCGCCGGTTTTACGATGCAGGGAATTCCAACATAAGAGACATCCGATCGATCGCTCACGTTTGCAGTTCGTGGAATCCTTATCCCAAGGGCTGAAAGCCGCTCGAACGTCGCATGCTTGTCCGAGCATAAGGCGACGACGTCCGCACCGTTGCCCAGCAAAGTCACGCCAGCATCGCGTAGCGAAGAATCCGCATCCGCAAGAAGCGACATGGGTCTTTCGCCACCCGGTACCACAAACCCGACTTGCGCATCGGCACATGCATTGAGCACGCCATCAATGTAGTTCCCCGGATCAATCAAATAAGTTTTGCGGAACCCAGGGTCATAAAGCCCGAAAGCTGTTGGAGAAATGTCACAACCGAAGACTTCGTATCCGTCGGCCAACGCAAGTGACTTCATGATCTCGGTCCCCAACGAAGCCCCACCGACACCGGCCACCATCACCCGAACCGGTCGGTCAGCAGAACTCACGAGGACGTTCCAGTTTCAACACATTCACGGACGACCTCAACCACGCGGTCTTGCTCGCTGTCAGTCATGTCATGATAACTGGGCAGGTTGATCGCGCGAAGCGGGATGTCATAAGCAATCTTGTTTTGAGGTTTGGCAGTAAAACTGGGCAGACTCGACAATGGATGAAAGAACACCCTGGCGTCGATATTCTGTCTGGCCATTGCCTCTTGGACCCTTTCTCTGGTGACTTGGGTGTCTACATCGAACACTGCTGTCGGCATCCAAGCCCCGATCTGGCAACCGGCGCATTCCGGGTTCATGCTTATCGATGACATATCGGCCAAGCCGGCCCCGTAACGATGGAATATCTCGCGCTTGCGGCGCACCAGTTCATCCACCCTTTCGAGCTGCGCACACCCGATTGCCGCCTGCACATTCGACATCTTGTACTTGAATCCGATGACGTCAGCCCAAAACTGTCGCTGTTGACCGCGTGATCGACCATGGTTGCTGAGGGTCAACACTCGCTCGTAGAGATCTGGGTCATTCGTAACGAACATCCCTCCTTCACCGGTCGTAATCGTCTTTGTACCGTGAAACGAGAACACCCCAAACAACCCCATCGATCCTGCGCGTTTTCCGTGATAGACGGATCCAATTGCCTCCGCAGCATCCTCGACTACCGGCACCCCATGCCGCTCGCCTATCGCAAGCAACTCCGCCATGTTGCACAGATTGCCATAGAGATGGACAGCGATGATCGCCTTCGTTCGCTTGGTTATTGCAGCTTCCACGCGCGTAGGATCAATGCACCAGGAGTCTTCTCGGATGTCGACGAAAACCGGGGTCGCACCCAGATGAACTACCGGTGCAACACTGGCAACCCAGTTTGAATCCGCCAGGATTACCTCATCACCCGCGCCGATACCAATGGCTGCCAACCCCATATGCAACGCCCCGGTACAACTCGAGGTTGCGATGGCAAACCGGACCCCAAGATGCTCCCGGAACAGCGACTCGAAGCGCTGAATATACGCATAACAGCTTTCTCCCCACCCGGTTGCAGCTGCGTCTGAAGCATACCCCACTTCCAAGCTGGTAATGGATGGTTTCGTGTAATGAATACGCTGCGTCATCTGAACTCCAACGCGGGAATTGCCGTCACCAACACACCGCCCCACCCTTTAATGTAGGAAAGCTGCACCGCTATCTCGTCATAGAGATTCCAAGGCAGCACAATGACATAACCCGGCTTTGCTTCCCGCAACATCGTTTCATCCACGATCGGGATACGACTGCCGGGCATGAATTTGCCTTGTTTTGCAGGGTTCTGATCTACGATGAAAGATAGAAGATCCGGCCTGACACCGGCATAGTTCAGCAGCGTATTGCCCTTGGCTGCAGCGCCGTATGCGGCGACACGCTTGCCGTCGCGCTTTGCTTGCAGAAGAAAGCTGAGAAAAGCATCCTTGCAACGTTCGACGCGGACCTGGAACGCATCGTATCCTGCCGCCTCGTGCAAACCGGCAGCAGCTTCCAACGCCAGGACCTCGTCCACCCGCCCGGTACGCGCACGACCTCCCGAATCCGCCCGTTCGGCGAAGACACGCAGACTGCCGCCATGCGTAGTAAGCCGTTGCACATCGAAAACCCGCAGACCGTTCGCGGCGAAAATCCGGTCGACGACACCCAAGGAAAGATACGAGAAATGCTCGTGATATATCGTGTCGAACTGGTTCTCCACGATCAGGCGCAACAAATGAGGGAACTCGAACGTCGCGGTCCCTTCGGGTTTCAGCAGGCGCGCAAATCCGGCCACGAAGTCGTTGATCTCCGGCACGTGTGCCAGAACATTGTTGGCCACCATCAAGTCGGCCTGCAGACCGGATGCCACCAACTCCTCGGCCAACGCCACCCCGAAAAACCTTTCGATGACCGCAATTCCCTTGTCGCGCGCAGCCGCGGCGGTGCTCGCCGTGGGTTCGATGCCGGTGCATGGGATACCGTGTGCCTTGAAATATTGCAGCAGATAACCGTCGTTGGCGGCTACCTCCACGACATGACTCGAGCCATCGAGCGCCTGCTGCACGACCATCTGTTCTACGTAAAGCTGTGCATGCTTCAGCCAGCTGCTGGAGAAGCTGCTGAAGTAAGCGTATTCCGCGCCAAAGAGTTCAGCAGCGTTGGAAAAGTCCTCGGTCTGGACGAGCCAGCACGATTCACAAACCAGGATCCGCAACGGAAACCATTTTTCCGGTGCGTGCAATGTGCGCTCGGTAAGATAGGCATTCGACGGCGGAGAGCTGCCGAGATCGACAAAGGTTCGGTGCAACGGCGTGCCACAATGCCGACACTTCACAGGGCGACTCCTTCGAAAGAATCATCGAGCGGCGGATGCTGCCGATCACGCGACGACATGTCGCCAATCTCGAGCGGCCATGCAATTGACAAACGCGAATCCAGCGGATTCAAACCACCTTCCGCATCTCTACGATAGGCGGAAGTATGCAGATAGAGCATTTCACATTGCGCGGAAAGTGTCTGGAAACCGTGGGCGAACCCTTCCGGTATCAACATCGTCTTGCGATTGGTATCGCTCAAACGACAGGCGAACCATTGCAGAAATGTCGGTGAACCGCGCCGCACGTCGACTGCCACATCGAACACTTCGCCACGCAGACAGCTGATCAGTTTGGTTTCCGCGTGCGGCGGCAGCTGATAATGCATGCCGCGTATCGCGCCGCGTGTCCGCGTTAGCGTGTGATTGATCTGCACGACCCGTCGCCCGCCGAGCCACCCAGCCAGCTCTTCCGCACAATACATGCGTTCGAGATAACCGCGCTCGTCCTCAATCGGCATGCGCTGCAGCACACAGACACCCGCCAACGATGCGGGTTCGGCCTGGAATCGCGTCCCGCTCATGAAGCAAGCGTCGCCTGAAAACGATTGATCTGGTCCATGCTGACCGCCTGCATGTCCGCATTCCGCTGCCACGACCGATGCCAATCGAGGGTCGTATCCAGGGCTTGAGCGAGATCCCAGCGTGGACGCCATCCGAGACGCAACTTGGCTTTGGAGCTGTCGAGTCGCAACTGCCCCGCCTCGTGCGGCTGCTTGGTCTGCTCCAGCACCCAACGCACTTCGGGGCATTGTGCGCACAGTCGTTCAACGATCCACTGCACCGGCTGCGCATCCGCATCCTCGGGGCCGAAGTTCCATGCTTCGGCATACGCACTGCCATCTTCCAGCAGTCGCTGCGCGAGCAAGAGATACCCGGACAGGGGTTCCAGCACATGCTGCCAGGGCCGCACCGCCTGCGGCGAGCGGATGCGTATCTCGCCCCGCTCGTCCAATGCGCGCAGAAAATCCGGCAGCAATCGATCGACCGCCCAGTCGCCGCCACCGATCACATTGCCGGCGCGTGCACTGGCCACCGCCTGCGACGCCTCGGCGAGAAAGGAATGGCGGTATGCGGCGGTCACCAGCTCCGAGCATGCCTTGCTGCTGGAGTATGGATCCAACCCACCCAGGGCTTCGTTCTCGCGGTACGGCCACACCCATTCACGGTTGTCGTAGCACTTGTCCGTCGTCACATTGACCACGGCTCTGACCGACGCCACCTGTCTAACCGCCTGCAGCAGATTCACCGTTCCCATCACATTGGTCGCGAACGTCTCGACCGGCATGACATAGGAATCGCGCACCAGCGGCTGAGCCGCCAGATGCAAAACCACCTCGGGTCGCGCATCGGCAAGTGCGCGGTTCAGGGCCGCCGGATCACGGATATCGGCGAAGGTGCTGCCGGCCAGCCGCGACTGCAGGCGGCAGACATCGAAGAACCCCGGACCGTCCGCCGGCGGCAGAGCATAGCCGAATACATCGGCACCAAGCTGACTCAGCCACAAGCCCAGCCAGCCGCCCTTGAACCCGGTGTGTCCAGTCAGGAAGACGCGGCGGCCGCGCCAGAACCCCGGGGCGATTACCATGTCTTCCACGGCGCCTCGCCGCTGTTCCATAGCCGTTCCAGAAGTTTCTTTTCGCGCAAGGTGTCCATTGGCTGCCAGAAGCCGTCGTGCCGATAGGCAAACAACTGGCCATCGCGCGCCAGACTGACCAGGGGCTCACCTTCCCAACTGGTGCGATCAGACTCAATGCGGCCGATGACATCCGGCGAAAGCACGAAAAAGCCGCCGTTTATCCAGCTGCTGTCTCCTTCGGGCTTTTCCTGAAACTGCTGCACGACATCGCCGTCTCCGATGCGAAGCGCGCCGTAGCGACCCGGCGGACGGGTCGCCGTCAGCGTGGCCAGACCACCGTGTGCGCGATGAAAGGCGATCAGTGCCGACATATCGATGTCGCTGACACCGTCGCCGTAGGTGAAACAGAAGGCCGGCTCGTCCTTCACGTAGTCGTAGACGCGCTTCAAGCGCCCACCGGTCATGCTCTCTTCGCCCGTATCGACCAGCGTCACGCGCCACGGCTCCGCATAATTCTGATGCACCTCCATCCGATTTGACCCCATGTCGAAGGTCACGTCGGACATGTGCAGGAAGTAGTTGGCGAAATACTCCTTGATTACGTAGCCCTTGTATCCGCAGCAAATGATGAAATCATTGATGCCGTGGCTCGAATAGATCTTCATGATGTGCCACAGGATCGGCCTCTGCCCAATCTCGATCATCGGCTTCGGCTTGATGTCGGTCTCTTCGCTCAAGCGCGTGCCGTATCCCCCGGCCAGTATCACCGCTTTCATTTCGCGCTTTCTTTCCGAACCAACAAATCTTCCATCACCAAATACTGCAACTCCGACCCATAAAACATATTCAAAGCATCAGTCGGTGAACAGACCATCGGCTCCCCCCTCCGGTTCAGTGACGTATTCAGGATCACCCCGTTGCCGGTCAGTTTTTCGAGCGCTTCGATCAATGCGTAATAGCGCGGATTCGATTCGGACGTGACGACCTGCGCGCGCGCCGTGCCATCCTCATGCACCACCTCCGGGACGCGCGTCTTCCATTCGTCGGCGACGTCGAAGGTGAAGGTCATGTAGGGCGCCGGATGATCGGTCTGCAACATCTGCGGAGCAACCCTGTCGAGCATGCTCGGGCAGAACGGGCGCCAACGCTCGCGGTACTTGATCTGTTCGTTGATACGTTCGGCAATGCCTTCAACGTTGGGCGCCCCCAGAATCGAGCGGTTACCCAGCGCGCGCGGACCGAACTCCATGCGCCCCTGGAACCAGGCGACTGGGTTACCGTCGGCAAGTATCTTCGCCACCTGCTCGGGTACGTTATCGAGCTTTTCCCAACGGGGTTTCCGCTCGTGCTCTTCGCACGCCGCGATG
>MWSB01002660.1_pt1 | contig 39002 bp, 41 predicted proteins | sample 1021961 | NCBI WGS metagenome assembly MWSB01 (sample SAMN06335817, study PRJNA374545) | mollusc metagenome | biome: marine bay; material: sediment; isolation source: gill 31 cm from animal A | host: Kuphus polythalamius | place: Philippines: Mindanao | collected 2011-09-12 | reverse complement strand
CGTAAAATATGTTGCGAGCCATGGCCTTGGTGAAAGCCTGTGACATGGCGTGAACCTCCCCGATTGAATGACCAGTCGGGGCAATTTCAGGTGCATACCCACGGCCACACCTTGATATTGGTCAAGCACCCGAAGCTTGTTTGCTTCAGATCAAACGACGGTGTTCTAATGCATGCCCGCAACGACAAAAATCAGTGGCTGCCATGGCGCTCGAGACTGATCTCAAACAGAACTTCATGTTCGCCCGACTGAGCGACGAACAGATCGACCGCGTGGCCAAGCACGCCGTACGCATTCATCTCGACGAAGGCGAGATGCTGTTTCAACAAAACGACCGAGCGGATCGTTTCTATATGATGCTGCGCGGGCAAATCAAATTGTTCCGCCTCGGACCCAACGGCAACGAGAAGGTGATCGAGATCGTCACGCCTTGCAGCACCTTTGCCGAAGCCCTGATGTTTCTCGACCGACCAACTTTTCCGGTCGGCGCACAGGCACTGCAGGCCGCCGAAGTGATCAGTGTCGATGCCAACGACTTTGCACGCATGTTGCGTGAATCGATAGACACCTGCTTCATGCTGATGGGTGATATGAGCCAGCGCCTGCGGGGGCTCATCCAAGAGATCGACGACCTCAGCCTGAACAGCGCGACCTGCCGCGTCGCCGCTTATCTGATCACCAAGTCGACCCCGAGCAGCAGCGCCTTCAATCTGGAGATTCCGAAACAAACGCTGGCTTCACGACTGTCGGTGAAACCCGAGACCTTTTCGCGCATCATCCGCAACCTGAGTGACCAAGGCATACTCAAGGTGCACGGCAGTCGGGTCGATATCAGTGATCGCGAGCGCCTGGAAGAAGTGGCCAATGTGTGCGGCATGTCCAACCCGTCGCTGGCCGAGACGTTTCACTACCCCTGCCCGCCGAACAAACCGAATCACTGAACGAGAAAGGCGTGGAACGGCACAGCGAAGCCTCGCCCACTGCGCCGCCAATAAACGTTACGCGGTAACGGCACCCGCCGTATCGCGAAAATCGGCCAGCGCGGCGCGGAACCAGTCGGCGTGCTGGGCCTCGGAATCGATGACGCGCTGATAGACCGCCGCCGTCGCTTCCTCGCCTTCAGCCAGCGCCTGATCGCGGAACCGCGGATAGATGTCCTGGTACTCGCGCTCCTCCACGCTGATGGCCACCGACAACGCCTTCTCAACCACGCCCTGCGGGTTCATCGCCAACAGCGCATCGCAATTGGCCTGGATCGTACTCAGCGCATCGACCGCGCGCTGCGTGTCTTCACCACGGTTGGGCACGCCGATGTCGTCATACAGTTCGCGTAACCAGACGGCATGCAGTTTCTCTTCGCCGGCCACCTTGCGGAACAACTGCGCCAGCTCGGGGTGGCCCGCCTTTTCGGCCCAGCGTGCGAACTCCGGATACATGATCTGGTTTTCGTACTCCTCGACGTCGACGAACGACTCTGCGGTCTGATGCAAGCGGCTTTCTTGTTTCGCGGCAGCGAAGCAGGCAAAGATCATGTCTTCTGAGATCTCGGGTTGACTCATCGGTCCTCCAATACACAAGGGTGACGAAAAAAACAGCGCCCAGCGAAAAGGGTGTATCGACCCGCAGATCGTACCCTTTTGGCGACAAAACCACGCCGTCAATTTGACCTAGCGCAGACTAGCAATCACTCGCCGTTGGTCAACTTGATTTTTGTCAAGGCCCGTGCGTTGCGCCCTTTCAGAATTGCCTCGGAAACCAACACCGACAAACAAGGGGAACCGCACCAAATGAAACCCACCAAAACCCTCCTTTCCCTGCTCGTCAGCGCGGCGCTCAGCGTCGGTGCGGCGGGTAGTGCGCTGGCACAGGGCCAGCTCGATAAGGTCATGAAGGAGCGCGGCCTCACTGAAAAGGACGTCCTCGCAGCGGCCAAGACATACACCCCCACCGGCGGGCGCGATGAATACCTGGCATTCAGCTCCGGCGGGCAGAGCGGACAAGTCATCGTTTACGGCGTCCCGTCGATGCGTATTCTCAAGTACATCGGCGTGTTCACCCCCGAGCCCTGGCAGGGCTACGGCTTCGACGATGAATCAAAGGCCGTGCTCGCACAAGGCAAGGTGCGAGGTAAAGACATCCTGTACGGCGACACCCACCATCCGGCCATCTCCGAAACCGCCGGCGACTACGACGGCAAGTTCCTGTTCATCAACGACAAGGCCAACCCGCGCGTGGCAGTGATCGATCTGCACGACTTCGAGACCAAGCAGATCGTCGTCAACCCGGTCTTCAAATCGCAACACGGCGGGGCGTTTGTCACCGAAAATACCGAGTACGTCATCACGGCCGCGCAATATGCCGCACCGTATGAAGATGGTTTTGTACCGCTCGAAGAGTTCAATGACAAATACCGCGGTGGTATCACGTACTGGAAGTTCAACCGCGAGAAAGGCCGACTTGATCCGGAAAACTCGTTCATCGTCGAAGCACCGCCCTACAGCCAGGACCTGTCCGATGCGGGTAAAGGTCCGTCGCACGGCTGGTCGTTCACCAACTCGTTCTGCTCGGAGCGTTACGTCGGCGGTATCGAGCGCGGACGCCCGCCGTTCGAGGCCGGCTGCTCGGCCAAAGACACCGACTTCCTGCACGTAATCAACTGGAAGAAAGCCGAAGAACTGTTCAAAGCCGGCAAGACGACGAAGGTCAACGGCGGCAACGTGCTGCCGATCGACGTCGCGGTCAAGGAAGGCGTGTTATTCCTGATCCCCGAGGTCAAGAGCCCGCATGGAGTCGACGTGACACCGGACGGCAAGTACATCGTGGTTTCCGGAAAGCTCGATACGCATGCCACCGTGTACAGCTTCGACAAGATCCAGGCCGCGATCGATGCCGGCAAGTTCGAAGGCAAAGACCCGTACGGCATCCCGATCATCAGCCTGAAGGAAGCGGTGCACGCACAGGCCGAACTCGGCCTCGGGCCGCTGCATACACAGTTCGACAGCAAGCAGTGCGTCGCCTACACCTCGCTGTACGTCGACTCGATGGTTGCCAAGTGGAACTACTGTGAAGGCAAGGTGCTCGACAAGGTGTCGATTCACTACAACATCGGCCACTTGATGACGATGGAGGGCGACACCGTTTCACCGGACGGCAAGTATCTGGTGGCGCTGAACAAACTGGCGATCGACCGCTTCAACCCGGTCGGCCCGCTGCATCCTCAGAACCACCAGCTGATCGACATCAGCGGCGACAAGATGGAGCTACTGTACGACATGCCGCTGCCGTTGGGCGAACCGCACTACGTGGTCGCGATAAAGGCCGACAAGCTGAAGCCGGCGGTGCGTTACAAGTCCGGGTGGGACAGCCGTAGCGACAAGGTCTCGCCCTACAAGACGCGCGCCGGCCGTGAAAAGACGGAACGCAACTGCGACGCCAGCGGCAACTGCACCACCGAGGTCTGGGGTACGGTCATCCGCTCGCACATCACGCCTGAGATCATCGAGGCGCAGGTCGGTGACACCGTCAAGATTCACCTGACCAACCTCGAGCGCGCACAAGACGAAGTGCACGGCTTCGCGATGTACGGCCAAAACGTCCAGCTGTCGATCGAGCCGGGCAAGACCGCGTCGACCACCTTCGTCGCCGACCAGGAAGGCGTGTTCCCGTACTACTGCACCGAGTTCTGCTCGGCACTGCACCTCGAAATGCAGGGCTACCTCCTGGTCCAGCCGAAAGGCTACGAGGCCAAGGACGTCGCGATGAAAGAGGGCGAGGCGTACACCAAGGCCGACTACGACAAGCAGGTCAAGACGAACGTCGAAACCCAAGCGGTCATCGACCAGGTGGTTGCTTACATCACCAGCCACAACTACCAGGACTTCCCTACCGTTGTCGGCCTGGTAGAGGACGCTACCGACCAGCTCGGCTTCGCCAAAGGTGCAAAAGAGAAATCCGAGGCCGCCGCGGCCAAGGAAGACTGGCAGAACGCCATGCTCTGGGCCAACCAGTGGTGGCAGTATCAGGTCAAAGCCGCCGACCTCGGTCTGCGCGCCAAGACCTTCCTGGAGCAGAACGGCGCCAAAAAGGTCAAGTAGTCGACTCGACTTGAAGGCTGACGTATCGGGGGGTTGTCCGCCCTCCGATACGTCTACGCGGAACACTCCCGAAAACGCAATGAGGTACAACTCCCCATGAACAAGCAGCTGATTCTCGGCGCCCTACTGGTTTCCGCCCTGGCGGTTCCCACCGGCAACGCGGCGGCAGCCGACGGCGCCGAACTGTACAAAACCAAAACATGCTTCTCGTGTCACGGCAAAGATGCCAAAACGCCGATCATGCCGGTCTATCCGAAGATCGCCGGACAGAACGCCGCCTACGCCGCACAGCAGATGAAAGACATCAAGAGCGGCGCGCGCGCCAACGGCATGTCCGCGGCGATGAAAGGCGTCATGCACCTGGTCAGCGACGAAGAGATCGAAGCCATCGCCCAGTGGCTATCCACTCTTTGATCCAGGACAAGCCGGCGGCAGGGCGGCGCCGTCGGCTTGATTATGATCAAGGTTGATCCTCCGGCCAGTCCTAATATAGCCCCAGGCGCCGCGGCAACCATTTCGGCGCATTCTCGATTCATCAGGAGGTTATAACCGTGAAAACGTCAACTCTGAAGCGCACACTCACTGCCGCAGCAATCGCTGCTCTGATCTCGGGCCCGGCGTTTTCGTGGAACGAAGGCGGTGGTGAGCAGGAAGAAGCACTGCATCTCACACCCGACCTCGAGAACGGTATGGATGTCTACGAGGTCTGCTCCGCATGCCACTTGCCGGAAGGCTGGGGGCTGCCTGACGGCACGTTTCCGCAGCTGGCCGGACAACACCGCGGCGTGCTGATCAAGCAACTGTCGGATATCCGTGCCCAGAACCGCGACAACCCCACGATGTACCCGTTTGCCTTACCGGAATCCATCGGCGACGCGCAGGCGTTGGCCGACGTCGTGGCCTATATCGAAAAACTGCCGATGAACCCGGAACCGGGTCGTGGGCCGTGGGAACCCGGCACGCCGGAGCACGCCAAGGGCGAGCAGCTTTACAAGGACAACTGCGTCAAATGCCATGGAGAGACCGGCCTGGGCGAAAAAGAGAAGTTCTATCCGCGCATCAACGGCCAGCACTACAACTACATGGTGCGCCAGTTCGAATGGATTCGCGACGGCAAGCGGCGCAACGCCAACCCGGACATGGTCAAGCAGATCGAAGGCTTCAGTGACGACGACATGAAACAGGTCATCAACTACGTCACCTGGGTACCGATTCCAAAAGACCAGGTCGCACCTTCGAAAGACTGGCTGAACCCCGACTTCAAATAGCCGGCGATGCCTCAACGGGGTCCTTCGCTGGGCCCCTCGTCCGACACCAAGATGTATCCGGGTAACTACCGATGACTCCGCAGATCCCGTTTCGCCAGAACTTTCCGGTCATGTTACTCGCGGTCGTCGCCATCGCGCTGCTCGCCGCGATCTACTTCACGCCGACCTGGTGGGTGGCACTGAAGGCGCCAAACTATCCGGCCGAGGCATTTCCCGACGGAGTTCGCATCCATTTCCACATGAACGGGGTGTTCAACGGCTGCCGCAAGATCGAGAGCGCCGAGATCCAGGAAGAGCAGGCGCTCGATTGCGTCCACGAGATGGACACCATCAACCACTATGTCGGCATGTATCCGATCGCCGCCGGTGGCGTGATCGAGCGGGCGTTCTCGCCGTTTCTGGTCTCGATGCTCGGTGTGATGCTGGTTGGATTCGCCTGTTCCAAGGTCAGTCTGCGGCTTGCCTTCATGGTTGTGGCCTTCGCCGCGATCGTCACCTGGATGGCGATGGCCTTCTTCGGGGCAGGTGGTCTGCAGTATCAGAATGGCGGCTACGTTGAGTCCATGGTGACATCGATGGACCAGGAGGCCGGCAGCGAAGAGGCAGAGCCCGAACCGTCCGGCATCGTCGCCCGGCTCAAAGCCGAGATGGCCGCTGTCGAAGCGCGCGACAAAGGACAACAAGTCGCAACCGTATCCGACGAGCAGCCTGCCGAAGGTTCAGCCAAGGCGGACTACATCAACAGTCTGCGTGTCACCTATCAAAAAGACCGCGAGCGCCGCGGTGCCGACAAAGTAGCCGAATGGGATGGCAGCGGACATCAACTGCTGCTGTGGCACTATGAAAAGAGCCTCGGGCGGTACTTCAACAACCCCGCCGAGATCGGCCCGTTGGTGAACGCGATGGGCGTTGCTTTCTACGTCGTGTTTTTCGGCATCATCGCCGCCATGTTGGTGCTGCTGTACGGCGCAGTGCGCGGCAAAGGGCCCTTGTACTGGCTGCTGGCGGCCGTGCCCGCTGCCCTGCCGGTGTTTTTCATTATCGATTACTCGGCCTGGTTGTGGTGGTACGGCCACCGCCTGAACGATATGGGTGCCTTCAGCGTAAAACCCTTCATGCCGACCGTGTTCGGCGACGGCAAGGTTGCGCAGTTTTCGACCCACTCGTATCCCTACTGGGGATTCGGCTTGATGGCGGCGCTCAGTGTCGTCGTCGCGGTGATGATCGTCATGCGCCGCAAGCAGCTCAACCGGGCCGGCAACGGCTGAGCACGGAAACATGCAGGCACACCTGGCAAGATGGGGTGCGCTGGCAGCTTTCGGCTGGGCATGGTTGGTCGGGCCGACACTGGCGGCCGCGGAACTACCTTCTTTTCAAGCCCTGGTCGACGCCGCCGAAGCCAACAGCACGCTGTCGCCGCCGGCCGGCACCTACGCCGGCCCGGTCGTTGTCGACAAGCCCTTGACGATCGACGGCCGCAACGAGGTCACGATCGACGCCGGCGGCAAGGGCAGTGTCGTTGTACTCGATACCGATGGGGCAACGCTGCGCGGCCTGCACCTTACCAACTCGGGCGATTCACACAACGATATCGACGCCGGCGTTCAAGTCCGCGGCAACTTCAACGTCGTCAAAGACAACCGCATCGACAACGCGCTGTTCGGTATCGACCTTCAGCAATCCGAGAACAACATCGTTCGCCGCAACCACATCACATCGAAACCGGTCGATCTCGGCATACGCGGCGATGCCGTCCGCCTGTGGTACAGCTTTCACAACCGGATCGAAGAAAACACCGTCATCGATTCACGCGACATCGTGGTCTGGTACTCACGCGACAACGTGATACGGCGCAACCGTGCCAGCCATGGGCGTTATTCACTGCACTTCATGTATTCGCAGTACAACCTCGTCGAAGAAAACGACTTTCGCGGCAACTCGGTCGGCATCTTCCTGATGTACAGCGACAGTGTCGTGGTGCGCAAAAATCATATTTCGCACGCGGTGGGGGCCGCCGGTGTCGGTATCGGGTTCAAAGAGACCAGCGATGTCGAGATTGTCGACAACGAAATCCTGTACTGTGCGACCGGCCTGCACCTCGATGTCTCGCCCTTTCAACCTGACACGACCAACCGTATCCGCGGCAACTTGATCGCCTACAACGGTATCGGGATACAGTTCCTGAACGATTGGAAAGGCAACGTCTTCGAAGACAACCTGATCAAGGGCAATCTCACCCAAGTGGCGGTGTTGGGTGGAAAAACGGCCAGGCGCAACGAATGGAACGGCAACCACTGGGACGACTATGCCGGCTTTGACCGCAACCATGACGGTATCGGCGATATGGCCTACGAGCAATACGCCTACGCCGATCGCATCTGGATGGATGTCCCGTCCGCACGTTTTTTCAAGGGCACGCCGATGCTCGAAGTCGTCGACTTTCTCGAACGCCTGGCGCCGTTCACCTCGCCCGACCTGCTATTGCGTGATGAGCAGCCGTTGATGACGACCCGGTTCCGCGGTCTGCAGCCATCGGCGGCAGACGACCATGACGTCGACGGCGGAAGAGAAGGCGAACCGGAAACACCCGGTAGCCCACCCGATGCCTACGAGATGCTGCAGCGTTCGCTGGGTCGCGATTGACCGTTCAACGACGCGAGATAGATCTGATACCGATGAGCACCGACAAGCCGAAGAAACCCCCACTGAGCCCGGCACGAAGACAGCAAAGCCGACGCGAGTTCATCCGTACCGGCGTACTCGCCGGGGGCACACTGATCGCCGCCCTCGCCGGTTATATACCGCTGGCCGCGGGTGGCAACCAACGCCTGCGCCCGCCGGGCGCGCTGAAAGATGCGCAACTGGACGAACGCGACTTCCTGTCCGCCTGCATCAAGTGCGGCCAGTGTGTGCAAGTGTGCCCGGTCGAGGCGATCAAGCTGGCCGACATCGACGACGGATTCGGTATCGGCGTACCCTACATCGAGGCCCGTGCCCAGGCCTGCGACTTTTCGTGCGACGGGCTGCAATGCGTGCTCGCCTGTCCGACCGGCGCACTGACCCACAGCCTCAACTACCCGGCCGAGACCCGTATGGGCTTCGCCCGGGTCGCCCGCCCGGGCGCCTGTTTGGCCGTACAAGGCAAAGGCTTCGCTGGCGTGGCACGGGGAGCCGGTTTCATCGGCAAACTGCGTTACGACGACGTCGACCGCTGGAACCCGATCCCGGTAGCCGATTACCCCTATGACCTCGAGCTTTGCGACCTGTGTGTGCGCCAATGCCCGATAGAGATCCGTATCGCGCAGTGTGATAGCGGCAAGCCACCTTCGGGCGACCCGAACCAATGCCCGCCACGGCATGCGATTCACCTCGAGGCGATCGACGGCGGACCGGCAAAGATGCCGATCATTGCCGATGGCTGCGTCGGTTGCGGCGTGTGCGAAATGATCTGCCCTGTCGAGGATACGGTCATCGTGATCGATGTCGACAAGACCGCCGATACGGTCAGCGCATGAGGTTTGTGCCATGAACTACTTTCTGGAATCGATCGCGCAACTGTTCGGCCGAGCGCCGACGAAACCGGGCAAAGACGAACTTCCCCCCGAGGTGCAGCGCATCTACGAAGAGAAGCGCAAGCACAAGCTGACCAAGGAGGAACTCGAAGCCATTGAGGCCGGTCACGAACGCAGCCGCCATCGCCATAAATGGCGCAACCGCCGCTGGGCGACACTGATCATCGTCAACCTGCTGTTCGTAGTGTCGTACTACTTCGACGTGCAACTGGTCGAAGGCGCACTGACTGCATCCCGTGTCGTCGGCTTTCACATGGCCGATCTCAATTCGGCGCTACAGGTGATGCTGGCGTACAAGCATGTCGTGCTCAACCTGTTGATCGGCACCGTCACCGTGTTCCTGCTGTGGGTACTGCTCGGCGGCCGGACCTTCTGTTCATGGGTCTGCCCATACCACCTGCTCGCCGAATTCGCCGAGAAAATCCATGTCAAACTCGTCGATAAGAAACTGATCAAGCCGCTAACGTTCCACCGCGGCGTGCGGGCCATGTTCTACGTGATCTTCGCATTGCTGGCCCTGCTGACCGGCTACACGGTCTTTGAAACCATTTCGCCGACCGGCATCCTGAGCCGGGCGTTGATCTACGGCCCGGGCCTCGCACTGGCCTGGGTGTTGTTCCTGTTGCTGTTCGAAGTCTTCGTATCGCGCCGCGCCTGGTGCCGCTACGTGTGCCCGATCGGCCTCACCTACGGCTTGGTCGGCAGCATCGCTCCGGTACGCGTCAAGTACAACGTCGAGTCCTGTCACCACGAAGGCGACTGCCGCAAGGTCTGCATGGTGCCGCATGTACTCGACACGACGATCCGCATGCGCGCCCGCGACGTCGAGACGCCGATCGGCGCCGATTGCACGCGCTGCGGACTGTGCGTCGACATCTGCCCGACCGACTCGTTGAAGTTCGAGATCGTCGGATCGAAAAAGTTGAGTTGACGAAAACGTGACGACACCGGAAACCAAAATCGCCATCCGCGACCTGCGCAAACGACTCGGTCGGCGCGATGTCCTGCAAGGGCTCGATCTCGAGATCGAGGGCGACCAGCGCGTCGCGCTGATCGGCTCGAACGGCGCCGGCAAGACCACGCTGATCCGTTGCCTGCTCGGCGAATATACACGTCAGGGCGATATCCAGCTGTTGGGTCGCGACCCGCGACGCCATCGCACCGAGGTACTGCAACGCGTCGGCTTCGTCCCGCAGCTCCCACCGCCGCTCAAGATGCCGGTCGGGCAGTTGATCCGCTATGTGTCGTCGCTGTGCCACGCCGACCGGCAGCGTATCGTAGACGTTGCCGCGCAACTCGGCTTCGATGCAGAACGCTTTCGCCATCATCCTTTTGTACGCCTGTCGGGCGGTCAAAAACAGAAACTGCTGATCGCCACCGCACTGGGTCGCGATAGCGAGGTGCTGGTGTTGGACGAACCGGCGGCCAATCTCGATCCCGATGCCCGCAGCACGTTCTTCGAACTGCTCGCCGAGCGGCAGAAACATGCGGTGATGTTGATCTCCAGCCACCGCCTCGACGAGGTCGCCGCGCTGGTCAATCGCGTGATCGAACTCGATCAGGGCAAAGTCGTGCTCGACGACCGTGTCGCCGACAGTATCGACCTAACCAGTCGGCTGCATTGTGACATCCGCCTGACCCGTGCGGAACCGGCCTTCGCCAAGGCGATCACCGCGTGGCGCTTTACAGGCAACGACAACGAGCTCGTCTGGCGTGGCCAGATCGCCGGCGCCGATCGGCTGCGTTTCCTCGGCATGGTGTCGCGCTACGTTGCCCTGATCGCAGCACTCGAACTGCACGAAATCGACAACTCGGCCGCCCAGCCCAAGGAACGCGCACATGGTTAGGCGTCAGATTGTGGGAACGATAATCGCGGGTCTATTGATAACCATGATGCTGCTGCTCAGCGGTTGCTCCGGTGACACCGGTAGCGGCCCGGTCGACGTGATTTGGGATCGTGATGTCTGCACACGCTGCAACATGGTCTTAAGCGACCGGCAACACTCGGCCCAGGTTCGCCGACCGGCCGGCGATGCGTCGCGCGGCGTGGTAAAGACGTTCGACGACCTCGGTTGTGCGGTGCTGTGGCTGGATCAACAACCGTGGCGTGACGAAGCCGGCGTCGAGATCTGGGTCAACGATTATCAGACCGGCGATTGGATTGACGCGCGCACGGCCCACTACGTCACCGACCGACAGACACCGATGCAATACGGCCTGGGCGCACAATCAACATCGACACCGGGCAGCCTGTCGTTCGCCGATGCCCGTGAGCACATCTACCGCGTTGAACAACAATTCAACGTGCATGGCGGCAATCTCGACCACGACGACATACCGCAAATCCGTTAGGCAACAAGCGATGCAACATTTTTTACTGACGGCCTGGACCGATGTACTCGAATCGCTACGGGCGCGCTGGTTCACCGTGTACGCCGCCGTGTTCGGCAGCCTTGTCGTGTTGTTGTTTGTGCTCGGCCTGACCGAGTCCCGAGTGATGGGTTTTACCGGCCTGTCACGGTTGATGCTCACCTATATCCAGTTGAGCATGGCGATCCTGCCGATCTTCGTCCTGATCACGACCGTGCGATCACTGGCCGGCGATCGTGAGGCCGGCGTGTTCGAGTATCTGTTGGCGCTACCGGTGCCGTTGTCGGCCTGGTATTGGGGCAAACTTGCCGGCCGTTTCCTGATGGTGTTCACCCCGGTCTTTCTGGCGATGCTCGGTGCGATCGTTTGGGGCTACATCCAAGGAGCTGAAATACCCTGGCGCTTATTCGCCTACTACACCGGGCTGTTGCTGTCTCTGTCGTGGTGTTTCCTCGGCATCGGCATCTTCATCTCTTCCGTTGCGCGCTCGGTGGACGTGGCACAGGGTGCCGCATTCATCGTGTGGCTCACCCTGTTGCTGTTCCTCGATCTGATCCTGCTCGGCGTGATGATCCAGCAGCAGGTACCCGCCGAGACGGCCGTCGGCATTGCCTTGGCCAACCCGATGCAGGTGTTTCGCACCGGCACGATGATGCTGTTCGACCCGCAGCTGGTCATGCTCGGACCCGCCGCCTACGTGATCCTCGACACCTTCGGAACGGCGGGCTATATGCTGTACGCCCTGTCCTACCCCATCGTTCTCGGTACCTTGATGGCGTGGATCGGCTTTCTGCTGTTCCGTCGCGGAGACCTGTTATGACGAGCACCCCGATATCCATTGAAGAGACGCCATCGCGGCTTCGTCAAGGCGCACGTAACATCGTACTGTTGGTCGTGCTTGCGACGGTCTCGTATGCAGCTGCTTACCTCTGGACGCAACCATCGACCGAGACAGTGCTGCGTGCGGTGCAATCGGCCGGCTGCGACCTGCACCAGAACGCCTGCACCGCCACGTTCGACGACGGACGCGTCATTCAACTGGAGCTGGAACCAAAGGCCGTCTCGCCGGCCGAGCCTGTGAGGTTGTTTGTCGAAACAACGGGATTCGCGGCTGACTCGGTGACAGTCGAGTTCGCCGGCGTCGACATGAACATGGGTACCATCGAAACTGAACTGTTGGACACGGGAGCCTCCTCTTTTACCGGCGACAGCATCCTTCCGGTATGCATTCGACGAACCATGACGTGGCAGGCCAAGGTCACGGCCAGGGGCAACGACAATGCATACCAGGGAATCTATACCTTCACCAGCAGCCGGCGCTGACACAGGTGCACAATTCGGCACCGGTAACCACCAGCGGCGCAGCCGGCCACGCCAAGTCGACTTCGGAATTCTGACGGTCAACGACCATGAGCGCGGCTGACACCACGCAACACAGCTTGGGCGACGCGGCCGGCCGCATCCCGGGTAACCGCGGCATCTGGGTAGGCATCACGTGCGTGTTCGTGGAGTTCGGCGTGCTGTTCATCGTCTACTTCGTCGCGCGCGCGCATTTTCCCGAGATGTTTCACAACGGCGCCGAACTGCTGTCGCGAACCGCCGGCACCCTGATCACGCTGTGCATGATCAGCAGTAGCTTCTGCCTGGCCGCGTCGGTGGTCAGCATCCGCAACGGCGAACGAAAGGCATCGCTCAGATGGTTGATCGGTGCGCTGGTGCTGGCATTGGGTTATCCGATCACCAAGTTTTTCGAGATACAGTGGAATTTTGCGCACGGTGTCGATGCGCAGGCAGGCGTCTTCGTCGGTGCCTATTACTACCTCACGTTGAACCACCTGGTACACGCCACTTGGGGCATCCTCGGCATGTTGTGGGTGCTCGTACGACACGCCGCGGGGGTTTATTCAGCCGAGGAATACAGCGGCCTGGAGGCGCTCGCCAGCTACTGGCACTCGACCGACATTATCTGGCTGGTGATCTTTCCGTTCTTCTACGTATTGGCGTGACTGATGAATCAAGCAGACGACAAAACATTGCACAGCATGAAACCACTGTTGTTCGCCTGGGCCGCGTTGGTCGTACTGACACTGCTCAGCACCCTACTGGGGCAGGAACTGAAGAATACACAAGGCCTGACAGCGATCGTAGCCGCCATTATCTGGTTGAAGGCCTGGTTGGTCGCGTATTTCTTTCTCGAAACCCCTCATGCGCATACATTCATACGCCGCTTGGTATTGATCTTCATCGCGTATGCGCCGGTGCTTCTTGTACTCACCGACTGGTACGGGGCACGCTTCGCAGCCTGGGCGACGCTCTGATCGCTCATCGCACTTCCAAGTGATACGTCGTGCCGGAGACTTAATCCTGGTTCTAGAGCCAGTGCACTGCGGCGATGCCGGTTGCACTCAACAAGCCCATCAGCATCGTGCCGTTCAGTGTGGCCTCGACCGCCGGCCGCAGCCCATTGGGCTTGTCTGCGTTCTCCCAAAATGTCGCTGCCGCCTGCACATGCAACGGCAGCACCAACAGGGCTGCCGTCATCCAAACGGGAAGGCCACCGACAACGATCGCCATGAGCAGACTGAGGTAAGCGCCGATGAGCAGCACCAGATAACCCGGCCGTGCGCGTTGCACACCCAGACGCACCACGAGATTACGTTTGCCGCCGGCAATGTCGGCGCGTAGATCTGGAAACTGATTGACGTACAACACCGACGTGATCAAGAACGCGAACGGAAGACCAGCCCACAACGATGCAATGTCGGTATGCCCGAGCTGCACATAGGCGGTACCGAGCGGGATCAACAGACCAAACCCCAGACCGACACTCAACTCGCCCAACCCGCGTGCGCTCAGGCGCAACGGCGGCGCGGAATAGCTCCAACCGATCGATAGGCCGATCAGACCAATCAACAGCAGGCCTGTTCCCGAGCGCGATGTCAGCACGATACCGATGGCAGCAGCAACCGTCATCAGTATCCAACCGAAGGCCGCCATACGTGATTCGCTGAGCACCCCGTTCTGAATCACACGACTCCCGCCGGTAAACGGGAACAGGCGGTCGTTGTTTATGGCATCACAACCGGCACGTTCATCGTATACATCGTTCAGCACGTTGATCCCGGCGTGTGCAGCCACCGCCCCCAACAGCGTCAGTGAGGCGTCCAGCCAATTGATCGATGTCTGCAGACCGGCGGCAGCCAGCCCGATCAGAACCGGTATCACTGCCGCCATCAGAAAACCCGGGCGTGTCGCCACGAGATAGCGCGATGCCGGCGTGGGCAAAGTGAGTGTGGACGGTTCCTGCATATGAACGGTCGACGCGGTCGGATCCAAACGTGGGTGAAAGGTGTCGCTGTAGTGCGCCGGGGTTGTCTCGTGTTACGCAGAATTCTGAGGCTTGCCGTTCGATGTTCACTTGACATCGATCAGGTGTCCTCGCCCTGATCGGCGGTATATGTCCACAACAACACGCTGCAACCGGGGCGCAAGAAACATGCACGCCAACCCCTTCGATCTGAACGACGACGATGCCTATCGGGCATGGCGTAGACTCAAGCTGGCGAATGCCCCTCGATCGCTGGACGAGTTGCTTGTCGACATCGACGATCCACGAACACTATCGATCGACGAACAAAACGCGATCATCGACCGATGCCGCCGCGCGAACATGGCAGTCTACCGCAGCGGGATCGGCGACAGCCAAGGCACCGACATCGTGCGCACCTGCGGGCGCTTTTTCGGCCTAGTCAATCTCGACCACAATCTCGGTGCCGAACCAGACGCAGTCACCGCCCTGACCGTGCAGGACGACGCCTTGCATACGCCCTACATCCCGTACACCAACAAACCGATTCACTGGCATACGGATGGCTATTACAACCGCCTCGATCTGCAAGACCACGCGTTGTTGCTGCACTGTGTCCGCCCGGCAATGCATGGTGGCGAGAACGCATTGATGGATCACGAGATGGCCTACCTGCTAATGCGAGATACCGATCCACGCTACATAGAGGCATTGATGCAGGAAGATGCCATGCTGATCCCGAAAAACATTGTCGACGGCGAAGAGCTACGTCCCGACCGCGTCGGCCCGGTGTTCATGGTGACCGCCGACGGACGTCTGCATATGCGCTATACCATGCGCAAACGCAATGTCGAATGGAAAGACGATCCCTTGGTACGTGAAGCGGTTGTTTGGTTGGAAGGCCTGCTGACCGGCGATTCACCGTTCATCTATCGCGCAACACTGCAATCCGGCTGGGGGCTCATCAGCAACAATGTGTTACATGACCGCTCAAGATTTGAGGATGGAGAAGATCCGTGCGAAAACCGTTTGCTGTATCGTGCCCGCTATCACGACCGCATTGCGGGAACCTAACCTTACTGAACAGACCGATGTTCTACTCTTTCAGTATCCTGCAACCAGCCATTTCATCCCTAGCGCAGAAAGCATTTGATGACGTGCAGCACATGAGCGCTGGGTCACGAAAAACCGACTAAAATTGATGGTAATCAATTTTGTCGCAAATTTGCGAAAGACTGGTGCTGCCGTTCGACTAGATTATCTCTCATCCAAAACAGCACTCGAGTTCAGATTATCAGAATACTCAAATGTACCGGCAAGCCAGCGATCTCGGTGCTCGTGCCGTCGAAGTGCCCGGTTTGGCGTTAGAGTGAGGTCAGTATGAAAACTGACAATGCAATCAGTTACAAACGTCCCCGTGCCGACGCGTGCATCGATTGTGATCGTGTTGGCGACTGCTTTCTTGCGGAACACATCCCCGCCGAACGATTCCAATGTGACGGGATCGTCCACCGACGTATCCCAGTGTTTCCGGGGGAGTATGTTTTTCGTCGCGACCAAGCGATGAAATCCGTGTTTCTCGTATGTTCCGGCGGTATCAAAACGCAACGCGAAACTCCAGATGGAGCTTTAGTAGTCAACGGCTTCTATCTGCCGGGTGATGTGGTCGGCATCGATGCACTCGCAGACAGTCATTATTCCGCCGATGCAATCGCAACATGCTTTGGACAACTCTGTTCGCTGAATTGTTCTCGGCTCGTCGAGAAATGCAGCCAGCAACCAGCGATGAGTACGTGGCTATTGTCGAAAATGAGCGAGTACGCGCGACGTAAAGACAACGACCTTGCATGGTCTACCGGCCTACATACGAGGCATCGTGTACTAAGATTCTTCGTTGAGTTGCACGAGCGTTTGGCTCAGCAATCGTCCGCAGTATCCCAGTCAGCGCGCTTACCCATGCGCAAGCAAGACGTAGCCCGCTATCTCAACATGACACCGGAAACGCTCAGTCGAAATCTTGCAGCTTTGCAGCGTGACGGCTTGCTTAAAATGCAGCATGACAGCTTCGCACTACCCGACATGGCGCAAGCACGAGCAATCACCCTGCTCTGACGCCATCGTGAGCATGGTGCCTTATCAATGGGTGGGTAGTTGCTTTGCTGCCGATATCGCAGCGATTGGGGCGCACCCGTTTTTGTAGCGATCGGCTATGCGTTCCATCATCCGGCGTGCCGGGCCCGGCAGGATGCACGCTGACAGACCGTCGACAAACACCATCGCCGATGTCACCAACTCATCTCCACCCGAGATCGACAGCTGACCGCGGGCGAATAGGTCTTCGGCACGGACGCGCTGCGTCGCCAGTTGCAACAAACCCAAGGTGTCACCGCTGAGATACAGGTCGGTGTTCAACTCGCCGGTCGCGTTGAACAACATCCCGTTGACCAAGCGCAGCTGAATGACGGTGTCCAGATCGACGAGTTGTATTTCGATGACTCTGCCATCGAGAAAGGCAACGGCATTGTCTGCAAAGATGTGGGCAAACAGATGGTTGAGCATCAGCGCCACACCGTGCGCACGAATGTGTCGGGGCAAACGTCGCAACACGCCCGTGACAATCCGGCAGATACTGGGGGACTGCAACATCATGAGGCCACCCAGACGTCCGTTGCGCATCCTTCGCCGTGGAGACGACGCGGAAAATCATCAACTGCGGATTCCAAAAACCGACGGCGGTCGGGTCCACTACCCCTGCTGTTGATCATGATCGAATACCTCCTGATCAGTGATCGTACGGCGATAGTTTATTAGTTATTGCTAATATTTACTTGATGTTTGTCAAGCCATCTGCCGAGGGGAATCCTAAGGAATACAAGCGATCGGCGTTTTCTTGGTAACGCAGTGGAAAACTGTCGTTCAGTACTCGCCTTCGATGTGCTGCAGACCCGCCAAGCGGCCGCTCCCGCAACTTCGCTTTCGGCGAGGCTGCGAGCGGTGTACTTGCGGCGTCGGGGCGAAAACTCAGATCGGTTGGGTATCACCTCTGTGGTGACGCCACGCCTGTGCAGAGCAACGGTTGCCGATCGGCCAGGCAGGACCGTTCTCGTCAAGGCCCGGATCAAGTACCTGCTGCGTCTGGCAACGCTGCAACATGACGTTAGCGGCACCGCGGTCAGCCAGCAGGTCGAGCAGGCACTCGAGCTTGTCGGCCGACAACAGGCTGTCATGCACCGTCACCCGCACTTCGTAATCAACACCCGACTCGATCAGGTATCCGAGACTCTCGAGCACCCGCTCGCCACTGCCGGGCACGCCGGTGAGCAGTGCATAATCGTCGGGCAGGGCCTTGAAATCCAACGCAGCCCAATCGATGGACGGCAACAGCTCATCGAGTCGCTCGGGATAACAACCGGCGGTGTGCAGCCCAACCTTGAATCCCAGCGCACGTACCTCACCGACCGCATCCGGCAGACCACGCTGCACGGTCGGCTCGCCGCCGGAAAACACGATCGCATCCAGCAGGCCGACACGTCGCTCCAAACCTTCGAGCACGTCGGACCAGCGGTACATGGCGTGCAAGCGGCGTTCGACAAGATGGGGATTGTGACAATAACGGCAGCGCCACGGGCAGCCTTGACAGAACACCACGGCCGCCAAATGGCCCGGATAATCTATGGTGGTCAACGGGACGACACCTCCGACCTGCATGTGCTTCATCGCTGCAATCTCTCCGTTTCGTGCCGCGACAACACCCGTGGTACCGCGGCGCCGCCCCTTGCCGTTCTCACGTCTTTCCCGCCGGCGCCGGTTCGACAAAGTAACGTCGCTCGATGTGTTCTGACTGCTTGCCCGGATTCCAGGCGGATACCGGACGATGGTAACCCATGACCCGCGTCCATATCTCGCAGCGGGTACGTTCGGCATCGTCGAGTTTAACGGCGGACTTCTGCATCGCAATTGGCCTCTTGGTGTTGTTTACGCGCGATCAACTCCTGATCGCATTTGGGACAGAATTCGTGTTCACCGGCCAGATAGCCGTGTGTCGGACAGATCGAGAACGTCGGTGTCACTGTGATGTACGGCAGCCGAAAGCGCCCCAACGCTCGCTGTACGAGTCGCTTGCATGCCTCGCTGCTGGATACCTGCTCGGGCAGATACAGGTGCAATACCGTGCCACCTGTATACTTGCGCTGTAGGCCGTCTTGCCGTTCCAGTGCCTCGAACGGATCATCGGTGAAACCGACCGGCAGCTGCGAGCTATTGGTGTAGTAGCCGGCTGCACCGCTACCGGCCTGCAGGATATCGGGGAACCGTTTGCGGTCTTCCTTGGCGAAACGGTACGTGGTGCCTTCAGCGGGTGTCGCCTCCAAGTTGTAGAGATGGCCGGTCTCTTCCTGAAACTCGACCATTCGTGTGCGTACATGATCGAGCAGACGCTCGGCCAGCGCATAGCCCGTCGGTGTCGTGATGTCGTCACTGTCGGCGCTGAAATTGCGGATCATCTCGTTGATGCCGTTCACCCCAATCGTCGAGAAGTGGTTACGCAGCGTGCCGAGGTAACGCTTGGTGTACGGGAACAGACCGGCATCCATATGCCGCTGGATGACCTTGCGTTTGATCTCCAGGCCGTTACGTGCCAGCTCCAGCAGTTGATCGATACGCGCAAACAGTGCCGACTCATTGCCGCGGTACAGGTAACCCAGACGCGCGCAGTTGATCGTCACCACACCGAGCGAGCCGGTCTGCTCGGCCGAACCAAACAGCCCGTTGCCGCGCTTGAGCAACTCACGCAGGTCGAGCTGCAGGCGACAACACATGCTGCGAATCATGTTCGGCTTAAGTTCGGAATTAAGAAAGTTCTGAAAATACGGCAGGCCGTACTTCGCCGTCATCGCGAACAACAGCTCGGCATTTTCACTGTCCCACGGAAAATCCGGCGTGATGTTGTACGTCGGTATCGGAAAGGTGAACACCCGACCCTTCGCGTCACCCTCGGTCATCACCTCGATATAGGCGCGGTTGATCATGTCCATCTCGACCTGCAGTTCACCGTAGCTGAACGTCATCTCCTCGCCGGCAACGACCGGTATCTGACCACGAAGGTCTTCCGGGCACACCCAGTCGAAGGTGAGGTTGGTGAACGGTGTCTGCGTGCCCCAGCGCGACGGTACGTTGAGGTTGTAGATCAGCTCCTGGATATACTGTTTGACTTGGGCATAGTCGAGGTCGTCCTTGCGCACGAACGGTGCCATGTAGGTATCGAACGAGCTGAAGGCCTGTGCGCCGGCCCATTCGTTCTGCAAGGTACCGAGGAAGTTGACGATCTGCCCGACCGCCGACGACATATGTTTCGGCGGACTCGATTCGATCTTGCCCGGCACACCGTTCAGGCCTTCGTGCAATAAGGTGCGCAACGACCAGCCGGCACAATAGCCGGCGAGCATATCGAGGTCGTGGATATGGATATCACCGTCACGATGCGCCGCACCGATCTCTGGCGGATAGACATGCGACAACCAGTAATTGGCGATGACCTTGCCCGAGGTATTCAGGATCAGACCACCGAGTGAATAGCCCTGGTTGGCATTGGCATTGACCCGCCAATCGGCGCGATCAAGGTACTCGTTGACCGAACCGGCGACATCGACCAACGTGCGCCGGTCGTCGCGCAGGCGTTTGTGCTGGTCACGGTAACTGATATAGGCGCGCGCCGTTTGCAGATGATTGGCCGAGATCAAGGTCTGCTCGACAATGTCCTGTATCCGTTCGATGTCCGGTACGCCATCCGGAAACCGGCCGTGGCACAGCACCTTGATCACCTGCGAGGTCAGCAAGCGCGCCTCGGACTCGGCGAATTCTCCGCTGGCTTCACCGGCACGGCGGACCGCCGACAGGATACGGTCGCTGTCGAATGGCGACTCCGACCCGTCGCGGCGGCGCACCGCGCGCGGTACGCGGGCTACGAGTTGAGCACTGCTTGACATGGATCTCCTCACTACGATCGATACTGTTGAAAACACAATATCTTGTAGTTCAAGATCAATCATGACCCAATATATAGCGAATCGATGTATTGACTTGCGTCAACATAAAGACCGAGATCGTGTCGGCGTTGACCTTTGTCAAGGCGCACACATCAGGCGCAATGGCACAAAACCAGCCTACCGGTCTCAAGCCTATGTCGAGCACACTGCCTGAACGCATCAATACCTTCGGACAAGACCTGAAACGCCGCTACGGCGCCCGGGTGCACAAGCTCGCGATACACGCGGGTTTCACCTGCCCGAACCGCGACGGCAGCAAAGGACGAGGCGGCTGCACCTTCTGCAACAATGTCTCGTTCAGCCCGAATGCCCGAAGCCAACCGGACATCGCCGAACAGATCGCCGCCGGCCGCGCGGTGATCGCGCGTCGCACCGGCGCGCGCCGCTTCATCGCCTACTTCCAGGCATACACCAACACCTATGCAGACGTGGCGGAGCTGCGTCGCCTGTACGATGCCGCGCTGCGTGAGCCCGACGTGATCGGCCTGTCGATTGGTACGCGGCCCGATTGCGTGCCGCCGGCCGTGCTCGATCTATTACACGAATACCAGAATCAAGGCCACGAGGTCTGGCTTGAACTCGGCCTGCAGTCGGCATTCGATACCACGCTCGACCGGGTCAACCGCGGCCACGGCTTCGACGAGTATCGCCACGCGGTCAGCGAGGCACGCCGACGCGGGCTGCAGGTATGTACTCATCTGATCATCGGCCTGCCCGGCGAGACCGGCCAACATGCCGTCGATAGCTTGGCACGGGTCGTCGAACACGGTGTCGACGGTATCAAGCTGCATCCGTTGCACGTCGTCAAAGGCACCATGCTGGCCAACGAGTGGCGCCATGGCGAGTATCAGCCGTGGTCGGAACACGACTATGTCACGCTGGCCGCCGACCTGGTCGAACGCACGCCAAACGAGGTGGTATTTCACCGACTCACCGGCACTGCCTCGCCCGACATCCTGCTGGCACCCGGCTGGTGCCGCTACAAGTGGCGCGTGATCGACGCGATCGACGCCGAACTCAAACGCCGCGGGTCTCGCCAAGGCAGCGCCTGCACGCCGACATCCCCCACAAAGGTGAACACGTCATGGAACTCGTCTGTCCGGCCGGTAATCTTGCCTCGTTGAAAGCGGCGGTGGACACCGGTGCCAACGCGGTCTATCTCGGCTTTCGCGATGCCACCAATGCGCGCAACTTCGAGGGCCTGAACTTCAGCGAGCGCGACATGCACACGGGGATCGATTACGCACACGCACGTCGCTGCCGAACATTCCTCGCCCTCAACACCTATCCGCAACCGGCCGGCTGGCCGGCCTGGCAACGGGCGGTCGACCGTGCCGCCGATCTCGGTTTCGATGCGCTGATCGCCGCCGACATCGGTGTGCTCGACTATGCCGCCAACAAACATCCAGACCTACCGTTGCACTTGTCCGTGCAGGGTTCGGCGACCAGTTACGAGGCACTGCGCTTCTACCATGAACAGTTCGGTGTACGCCGTGCGGTGTTGCCGCGGGTATTATCGCTCGCCCAGGTAGTACAGGTCGTCGAACACAGTCCGGTGCAGATCGAAGTGTTCGGATTCGGCAGTCTGTGTGTGATGGTCGAAGGGCGTTGCCTGCTGTCATCGTATGCCGCCGGCAAGTCGCCCAATACCCACGGCTGCTGTTCCCCAGCGGCAGCGGTCGAATGGCGCAATACCGAAACGGGCATGGAGACGCGCCTTGGTGGCGTACTGGTCGACGTGGTCGGTCGCAACGAACACGTCGGTTATCCGACACTGTGCAAAGGGCGCTATCGTGTCGGCCACGACACCTACTACGCGATCGAGGAACCGACCAGCCTGAACACACTCGACCTGCTGCCGCAGCTCGCATCGGCCGGCGTCGCCGCCATCAAGCTGGAAGGCCGTCAGCGCAGCCCGGCCTACGTGCGCCAGGTGACCGCTGTGTGGCGCACCGCAATCGACGCGGCAAATCGCAACCCGTCAGACTACCGACCGTTGGCAGAATGGCAGCGGGTGCTCGCAGGCGTCAGCGAAGGCCAGCAGACCACGCTGGGCGCCTACGCCAGGCCGTGGCAATGATGGTCAACAGCCATCCTGCTGCCGTGCTCATACGATTCCTATCCGCACGAGAAAAACCATGACAACCACGACACCTCGCCTGTCGCTTGGTCCGGTACTGTATTACTGGTCGCGTGACGACCTGTTCGCGTTCTACGAATCCGTTGCCGAATCGGCAGTCGATATCGTCTACCTCGGCGAAACCGTCTGCTCTAAACGGCGCAGCCTGAGCCTGGACGACTGGCTGCAACTGGCTAACACACTCAGTGCCAACGGCAAGCAGGTGGTCTTGTCGAGTCTTGCCCTGATAGAGGCCGAATCCGAACTGAAGACCTTGCGACGGCTGTGCGACAACGGCCGTTTCCTGGTCGAAGCCAACGACATGTCGGCGGTGCAGCTACTGGCAGACAAGGTGCCGTTCGTTGCCGGACCGTTCATCAATATCTACAACCCACACAGCCTCTCGGCATTGGCTCGCCTGGGCCTGCGACGCTGGGTGATGCCGGTCGAGTTATCTCGCGATACCTTGCTGGCCATGCAGAATGAGCGACCCGACGGCGTCGAGACCGAGCTGTTTGCCTATGGCCGCTTGCCCCTGGCCTTATCCGCCCGCTGCTTTACCGCACGTGCGCACAAACTGCCGAAGGACGACTGCCGTTTCCGCTGCCTCGACCACCCCGACGGCATGTTGCTGTCGACGCAGGAAGACGCGCGTTTCCTGGTGTTGAACGGTATCCAGACGCAGTCGGCACAGACTTATTCGCTGCTGGGCGAGATCGACAACGTGCTCACTTTGGGTGTCGATGTGCTGCGCATCAGTCCGCAATCTCGCCACACCATCAACGTGATTGACGCATTTTCCGCGGTACTACAAGGCCGCCAGGACGGGGCTAGCGCTACCGACGATCTGATCCCCGGTATGCCGAGCGGGCCATGTGACGGCTATTGGAACGGCCGCCCCGGCATGACTTGGGGCGAAGGATGAACATCGCCCTCGCAAAGCCTCGCGTACAAATCGCCCACCCACCAAAGCGCCTGTCTTGCGGGCCCGGGCAACAGCGGCTCACCAAGCGCATCCAAGAAATTCTTGAGGTGCAGAGCGGTCACGGTATCACCCTCGATTTTCAGTCGGCGTCGGAAGAACAGCGTATCCGCATCTTCGTGTTGTGACAGCAATGCGAGCAAGGCAGTTGAGTTGCCACTGAAACGGACATCGTCCGAACTATCTGCCGGCGCCGGCAAGAAGCCGCGATCATCGCGCGCTACACGCAAACGCAGATCCAGGTCGTCGACGTCGATACTCACCACCTTGCCGAGCAGAAAGTCCAATTCGCCATCACCGAGTTGCTGAGCCAGCACCCGGTTGAGTACCAACGAAAGGCCGCGTGCGTGAACAACCCGTGGTGTCCAACGCAGTGGTTGCATCAAGAATCTGCAAAAATCAAACATCGCCTTTACTGCTCCAAGTACATGCGAAGTTGCTCGGCCATTTCCACCGGCGACATGCCGTGCGCAAATTTCGTCAGGAACTCACCATTGCGCCCCAGCAAGTACAGGCTGGCCGTATGATCCATTGAATACCGCTGCGGATGACCGCTCTCCGCTTCGACCCGCTCGTAGCGCGCCTTGAACAACTCGGCGGTACGCTTGGTGACCTCCGGGCTGCTCGACAGCCCGAGCATACGGGAGTGGAAATAGGTGACGTACTCACCGAGTACCTGGGGCGTGTCACGCTGCGGGTCGACCGTGATGAACAACGGCTGAATCTGCGTCTGCTCTTCACCCAGCAGTTTCAGCGCATTCGACATTGCCGCCAACGAGGTCGGGCAGATATCCGGGCAGAAGGTGTAACCGAAGTAGATGATCTGTAACTGACCCTGAAAATCGCTATTGGTCACGGTGCGGCCGAACTGGTCGATCAGCAGATAACGCGGGGTGACCTGCTCGGGAAACAGCTTCTCGTCCGGCCGGTCTGCAGCGACAGCCTGCGGCTCGCGTTGTTCGCGCTCTGGCGCAAACTGCTTCACGCAGCCGGCGATCTTGTTGAAGTTGTCGCGCATCATGTCGACGTACAACGCCTCACCGGCCGGCATCCCGCTGCCCAGCGAATCGATCGCGACGACAGTGACCGGCAAGCCCTTGGTTGCCATCTCGAGATGCGGCTGGCGCATACCCTTCTCGACAAACACGCACGCCCCATTCACATCGGCGAGGTCACTGCGCATGGTCAGCAAGCGTGCGGCGACAGCCGGATCATCGCCACCGGGGCGGGCTACGCTGCCGGCGACGTGCATGGCATACGCCTGTTCGAAGTACTGGTGTGTGTCGTGATAGAAGAACACCGGCACACCACTGACGTCGCGGTAAGCAAATTCCATTTGGCGATCGAGGTCAGCGATGGCCTGCAGCATCGAGGCACGATTGCGTTCGTAGTGCGCCGCGTTGATCGGGTCGATCACCGAAAGGCGCCGTGTCATGTCATCGAGCAGGATCAGCGCATTGCGGCTATCCAGCCAGAAGAATGCATCACGCAGCCGCTCATCGTTGCGTGCCGACAACACTTTGAGTTGATCGTTGTCGAGCAGGGTTTCGATGGGCAAACGGCCCGGCAAGCGGTCGACCAGGGGTGACAAGCGCGCCTCAAGCTCGGGCCCCACCCATACCAACAGATCGGCATCAGCGATTGCCGCACGTTGCGCCGCGTCCGGCTCGAACTGCCAGGGTTCGGTGTCGCCGTCGATCAGCAGCACCGGTTCTGCGACGCCCCGCATGAGGCCGGCGACGATCGAATGCACCGGCTTGATCGTGACGACAACCGATGGTGCGGCGTTGGCGACCGCCGTGATCAAGGTCAGACACAACGCCAGCATGGCGGCGCCGCGTGCCGGATTGAAACGACTCCGCCTCACCGCACATCCTCTTGATTCATCAACAACCTTTGCACAATAGGCTATTCAGCGGCGAAGACCTGGCGCATCGACTCGATGCGTTCGCCCACCCGGTCTTCGAACCCACCCGTACCCGGGCACGACCGTTGTTCGCGCGCAAACGCGAGAAACGATTTATTCGTCGCCTCGTCGAACGCCAGGCCGAAACTACGCTCTTTTGGCGCATTGGCCACCACCGCCGCCTTCATGCGCCGAACCTGGTCGAGATATTTGCATTGCAATGCGACACCGTTGAGTTCGCCGAGTGCAGCGACGGCTTCGTACTGCGCGGTCACATCCGCAGCTGCCGTTTGCGCAAGCAGCAAAAACAGGGGCGCCAAATATGCCCGTTTCACGACTGTATGCTCCTCGTACTATTTGATGTGGAATGCTATCGCAAGGCGGCGAACGGTGACTTGATATAAGCCAAGCGGCATCACCCCGACGACAATGAGGCCGTACTATTCGGGCAACGTTGCCGGTCGGTTGGCGACATTGGAGAAATCGGCATTTTCGATATCAGCATTGCTGAAATCCGCCCCTCGAAGGTCGGCACCGGCGAACGATGCGCGGCGCAGATCGGCGCCATTCAGCTCGGCCTTTACCAGGGTCGCTGCAGCGAAATCAGCCTGTTCGGCCGCGGCACCGGTCATCCTCGCGAACGACAGATCGGCGGAACGAAACACCGTTCCGATCGCGACCACCCGCAGCATGTTCACGCGCCGCAGGCTGGCACCTGAGAAGTCGGACCCTTCCAGCTCGACGTCTTTCATGTACGCCTGCGACAACTCGGCACCGATGGCCTTCACACCGTTGAGCAACGCCCCGAACAGGTTGGATCTGAACAAGCGCGCGTCGCTGAAATCGGCACCGTCGGCGACGACATGAAACATGTCGGCGCGGCTGAAGTCCGCATCTTGCAGGTTCGCGTCGATCAGCTTCGCCCAGCGCAGATCGGCGCTGCGCAAATCGGCCCCGCCGAGGTGCGTACCACTCAGGTTCGCATTGCTCAGATCGACACGCCGCAGATCGACGCCTCGCAAGTCGCGGCCGGCCCAGGCGGCACCGGGGCTGCTGCACTGACGCAGATCGGAGAACGCTTCGGGTGCCTGACAGTCGCCGACGGGCAGCGCCGGCTCTGCGTTGACACCCCCCGTGATGCCGACGCCCGACAGGACGAGCAACCATGCACCGGCTGCGCACCTGACGCCGACACGCTCAGTCGTCGAGCGTCGAGAGGAAGGCAAAGATATCGCGCAGTTCGTCGCGGCCGAATTCTGCGAGCAGCCTGTCATCGGGCGCCTCCGGATCATGGATACGCACACCGTTGAGATATTTGTCGACCTGGCGCCACATGTACGTCGTGTACTGACCGGCGAGCAACGGAACGGCCGATCCGGCATCGCCGCGCCCGTCACGACCGTGGCATGAGGCGCATTCACGTTTGTACAACTTTTCACCCGCGTCGACATCGCCTTCGGCACGCGGAATCTGCAGAACCCGTTTGGCTTCCTCCAGGCGGGCCAAGGCGTCGAAACCGGGATCGTTATCATCGACCGGCGCCAGCCGCGTCGGCAACTCGATGGCGGCCAGGTACGCGGCGATGTCCTGAATATCGTTGTCGGGCATCTGCCGCTCGTCTACATACTCGACCATCGCCAGATTCGGTCGCTTGCGTTGGCGAAACAGCACCAACTGGTCAACCAGGAACTGGTAGGGCTGACCGGCGATGCGCGGGTACTCGCCCTGTTTACCGCCTTCACCGAACTCGCCGTGACAGCCGGCGCAGACCTCGTTGATTTCCGCGCCCACGTCGAGGTCCGGTTCGCGCGCATGTAGCGTGCCGACCGCGAGGATCAGCACAACCGCGGCAACCATAACCCGCCGCTCAGTCAACCGAACCGACACGATGGTCAATATCGGCTTCCACTGTTTCCGTAGCGATGGGTGTAAGCACATTGGTCAATGGCTCGTACCGGCTGATCGGTTGATCTTGTTCGACACATTGTATTTGCCTGAAGGCTTAACCATCGGCAGGCGCTTTCGCTCTTCGAGTGTTACCGAATCATAGACCACGACAGCTCCTTCCATATCCCAGATACTCAATAGCGCGTGTCTGCCGTCCTTGTCGAACTCGACGTGCGCGGCCGTCTTCCCCGGTTCCGGACGCAGCGTTTCGACGATCTCCAGGGTTTTCTTGTCGATCACGTGGACCTTGTCCTTATTAGGCCCAAAAAAAACGTCGACCCAGGCGAACGGGCTGTTTTCGTGGCTGCGCATGAAGAAGCCCGGGCCTTCGGTCGGAATTTCTTTTATCGTTTCCCAGGTCTGCATGTCGATGACACTCACCGCCGACCTCTTCAGGTTCGGCGTCGCCATAACGGTCCGCCCCTCAAACTCCCAGGTGATGCCGGAAGCCAGGTGCGGCATGCCGGGCAAATCCAGCCGGTCGGTTACCCGCCCCAGGTCCAGATCGACGACCTGGGCATGGCCGTCACGCGAGGCACCGATCAGTTTCACGTAATCCTGGCTGAACAGAAAGTCGTCGAGGTAATCCTGCACCCGGATGCGACGCACAGGAAAGCGCTTTGCCAGCGACTTCTCGCCCGAATCGGTGCGGTAATCATGCATCCATTCCCCGAAACCGCGCGGTGGATCGTCTTCGTAGTTGATCTCCCAGACCTCCGGGATATCTTTTAGCGCGGCAACGAAACTGTGTCTGGGATCGGCTGTATAAACGGCACTGACGCGCGATGACTTGCCGCTGTCGTCCACCACGTCTATCAACCTCAAGGCATGCAGGTCGCCGGCGTCGAGCAATACCAGACTGTGCGGCAGGTAGTTCGCCACCATCAGGTAACGCCCATCATCCGACACCGCCAGGTTGCGTGCGTTGATTCCCGCACGCACCTCGGCAACCGTCTGCAGACTCCACATATCGAACTTGCTGATCCAACCGTCGCGTGACAGGAAATAAACGAACCGACCGTCCGGTGAGTATTTGGGACCGCCATGTACGGCATACTGAGTCTTGAAACGATGAATCGGTTCGAGCCGGTCGCCGTCGAGCACACTCGCATGATGGTCACCCACCTCGACCACAATGAACATGTTCATCAGATCGGCGCTATGTACCGGCTTGCCCGGCAGGTTGTCGGCGGCGACCAAAACCTTGCGACTGGACTCGATCTGTGCCTCGCGCCATTCTGGAATCGCTGCCAGGGGCGTGTATATCAGATCGACAAGGCCGGCGATCTGGTCGCTGCTGAGCGTCTTGCTGAACGGCGGCATCTGAGTCGCAGCCCGCCCGTCGGAGATCACCTTGGCAGCCGCATCTTTGCGAACGCGCGTAAGATTCTCTGGCAACAAGGCAGGCCCCATCAATCCCAGACGGTCCGCACCGTGGCATTGAGCACAGTGCGTGGCATACAGCACCGAAGTTTCGATCGGGGATGTCGCGTCAGCGGCCGTCGCACCCACCAAGAGCGTTAGCCCGATTCCGGCAATAACCAGAGAGGCTTTCATCTCGGCTCCAAGTCGATGCGGTAAGCGGCATGACAAGCAACGCAGTTCTGCATCAGTGTCGCGAGCTCGGATGGAACTTCTGTTGAATCGTCCAGTTGCTCGGCATTCAATGCGATTTCGTCGAACCGGCTGTGGGTATCGAATCCGAGCCGTTTGAACGCCAAAGGCAACTTGCCGACCAACGTGGTCGGCACGCCCTGTTGTGCGCCGGCACCTACCGCGCGTGCGGCACGTGCAACCGCTTCGGCATCGCCGTCGGCTACCGCCCGGGTAATCTGCTGAACCGCCATCAGGAAGGCTCGCATTTCGCCCAAGACCAGGTCCCGTTCACCGGGTGACAGCAAGATCGCCTCACGGCCATCCGATGCAGGTAACGTGCTGCCGCGAATCACGAACAGATAAACCATCGTGAAAGTCGCGACGGCAAACAGCGCCGCCACCGGCCAACCCAAGCGATTCATTTCAAGAACCACCTATCGTTTTCGTTTCGCCCCAGCGGTACGGACGAACGGTGATACGATCGCCTTGGCCGTAGACGCCGATCTCGTCGTCAGTCAGGTAACAGCCCGGGTCCTCGGCCCAGGGGTTGCCGGTCAATTGCCAGGCCCGCGTACGACTGTTGCCGCGGCAGATCGTAATCTTCTGACAAGCGGCACAGCGACCTTCAACCGGGCGATCTTGCTGTTTTAACCCCGCCATCAGCGGGTCGCCGGTATCACACCAGATCTGCGAGAAGGGCCGCTGCAATACGTTGCCCAAGGTGTAATCCCACCACATGGTGTCGGGATGCACGTTACCCAGATTATCGATGTTGGCGATGTTGACACCCGAGGCATTGCCACCCCAACGCTTCAGCATCGTCTCCAGGCGTTCCGCACCGGCGGGCTGATTGTGCCGTACCCACTGCAGCAGGTAAGCACCGTCGGCATCGTTGTTGCCGGTTACGTACTCTTTAGGCTCACCGCGTCGGATCTGGTTCCAGCAGGTGTCCATCAACAGATCCATCGCCGCGCGTGTAATCTTGTGGTGTGCATCGTGTGTACGGTTCTTGTTGCCGCGGCCGGCGTAATTCAGATGTGAAAGGTAGAACTTGTCGATGCCTTCATCGTCCATCAGTTGCAGCAGGTCGGGCAGGTCGCGTGCGTTTTCCTGAGTCAGGGTAAAACGCATCCCGACCTTGATACCCGCTTCTCGGCACAGGCGGATACCCTGCAACGCTTCATCGAACGCACCGATTTTCCGGCGAAACAGATCATGGGTGGCACGCATGCCATCGAGACTGATGCCGACATAGTCGTATCCGATATCGGCAATCCGTCCGATGTTTTCCTCGACGATCAGCGTGCCGTTGCTCGACAGGCCGACGTAGAACCCCATGGCCTTGGCCTGTCGGGAGATGTCGTAGATATCCGGGCGCATCAACGGCTCGCCGCCGGACAAGATCAGCACCGGCACACCGAAGCCTTTGAGATCGTCCATGACACCGTAAACCTGCTCGGTCGACAACTCGCCGGGGAAGTCTTTGTCTGCCGACGTTGCATAACAGTGTTTACACGTCAGGTTGCATCGGCGGATCAGGTTCCAGATCACGACCGGGCCGGTCGGCGCGGCAACCTGAGGACGGCGACCCGATGCCTCGGGATTGGCCAACGCCTGCATATAGCGTGTCAGACGAAACATCGTGCTACCCCTATCAAGCGGCCAGCCGCAGGCCGGTCTTCTTCAATACCGCGCTGCTGAACAACACGTCGTGAGAGCGTGCCGCAGCGCCGATCTCGGCCGCCACCAGCTGGCTTTTCGCTCGCACTTCCGCGCGGTCACGACCATGCACCATGGCAAACAGGTTGTACGGCCAGATACCTGCATAGCGCGGCCGAAGATAAGAATGACTGACGAAGTCCATTGCACCTACGCGCTCGCCTGCAGCTACCGCAAGTCCGTCAGGTATGTCCCATACCGTCATGCCGTTGCCGCGTAATCCCAACCTGTAGTGATTGGGTATTGCGCCAATCCGGCGGACGGCTCCGCAGTCGAGCATCATCTGAAACCGGTCGGCGACCGCCTGCGGTTCGAGACCGAGCGCTTCAGCCAGCGCGACCCAGGGTTCTTCAACCAAGGGAATACCGCCTTGTGTCAATGCGATGATGCGGAAATCCACGTCATCGAGGTTGCGGGGCTCGCCACGCTGAATCTCGGGCACCGGCACGGTACGAACGCCACCGGCATCATCGAGTTCCAGCCACAGACCAAGATAGAACTCACGCAGTTTCGGAAAGTTGTAAACAGGCAGGCCGGTCACGCAGCCGATATCCGCCAGAGCCTCGTCAACCGCGGTGGCACTTGGCGCAGCGACCACAAACCACATATTGAGGGGATGCTCACGACGGTAGTTGTGCGCCACCGCAGTCAGCCCATTGACTTGTTCGGCTACCGCAGCAAAACGTTGTTCGGGCACCTGCAGGGCGGCCAGCGTCTGTCCCCCGCCAAGGCGCGATGCATCGAAAATCGGACCGAAGCGGCTCAAGTATCCCTCGTCAACCAACATCCGTACGAGGTCGAGCACAACAGCCTCGCGTACACCCAATGATTCTGCAATGACGGCGAACGGCCTCGACTCAGCGACCGGAAACCCACCCTGATGGCCGTTGATGAATGCTCTGGCAAGTACCGACAGGCTGTTCATGGCTTACCGGCTCCGCGGGTACTGCCGGCCGGATCAGCATGGTCGTCCGCGTAGCGGGCACCGCGCTGTTTGAAGCGTCGCCTACTGAACAGTACGTCGTGAGCAACGTCTTTCAGACCACAGGCTACGACAAGCTCACCCACCCGCTTGAGAACACCATCGCGATCCTGTCCGTGGATCATGGTAAACAGGTTGTATGGCCAAGCCGGCAGGCGACGCGGACGCCGATAACAGAGGGTGACGAACGAGAAGCCACCAAGTCGGCGACCGACCTCGCCCACCCGGGCATCGGGAATGTTCCACACCACCATCGCATTGGCGCGATAGCCGAGCTCGTGGTGGCGAACGACGACACCGAAGCGCTTGATGATTCCGGCATCCTGCAATCCCCAAAGCCGGGCCATCACTTCGCCTTCCGACATATCGAGCTGCTCACCGAGAGCGGCAAACGGTCGCGCTACCAGCGGCAGACCTCCCTCGACAGCGCGCAACAACGCCAGGTCACGAGTACCACAGTGTTTGATGGTATGCGGGTCTTTCAACGCCATTGCAACGCGAACCCCAGGTCGATGAAATAATCCTCGAGCATCGGCAGATCGAGCGGCTGCAACCCGGTTGCCATCTCGATGTCCGTCAAGACGCGATCGACCGCCCCACGATCCGCCGCCGTGACCACGAACCATAGGTTGAATTCGTGCTCTCGCTCGTAGTTGTGATTTACCTGCGGAAAGGCACTGACGATGTCCGCCACACTTTCAAGTCGCTCGGCCGGTACCGCCAACGCCGCCAAGGTGCTGGCACCGACGCGGTTGGGCTGCACCACCGGACCGACGCGGCTAACGGCACCAAAGCGTTTCAGGTACTCCAGCCGACCGAGTACTGTGCGCTCGTCGACGCCCAGTTCATCGGCAATCGCCGCGAACGGTTCGGAGGCAAGAGGGAAGTCGCGCTGGTAGCCGTCGAGCAGACGGCGATCAAGATCACTCAGCATTGGGACAACGTTGGTAGCCATGCCGTTTTCCGAATTACAAACCTATTCGAGCGGCGCGCGCCGTCATGAAAATGCCGCTGGGCTTTTGTGCCGGCAGTGTGGCTACACGAGCAAAACTTGCCGTGTCATAGACATGCAGCTCATCGCGATCGCGTACCGAAACCCACACCTCCTCTCCGCGAGGCTCAAATTCCATGTGCAACACCCCTTTGCCGGGATTCAGGGTTTTGGTCAGCGCAAGTGTCTCGGCATCGATCACTTGCACAGCGTCGTTGTTCGGCACGGCAAAATTCACCCAGACCTGCCGACCATCGGGTCGCCCCATTACAAACACCGGCTGCCCCTTGACTGCAACGCGTCCGGCTTCCGTCCAAGTGTTCATATCGATAACCAGCACTTCGTTGCGGCCCACCGCAGGGACAAACGCCCGGTTCCCGGCAACCGCCCAACCTTCGAGATGCGGCATCTTGTAAACCGGCAGTTTCTGCTCACCTTTACCGTAGTCGGGCAGGATCCGGCGCACGCCGTGCTCCGCATGCCATAGATCGAGCAGGGCCAAGCCGTCTTCGCCGAACAATCCGGCGATGTAGTAGCGACCATCAGGAGTGATCAGGGCGTCGTAAGGATTGCGACCGATGTCTTCGTATTTGCTGATCTGCGGCTTGCCGGCCTGGGAAAAATCCGCCACCCATATCTGGCCGGCATCCCACAGACTGAACACAAAGCGGCGCCCCGGCGCATCGACAAGCCCGATCACTTTCGACCGTTGCCCATTGCCGTAGGTCGCCGGTATATCGGCAACCAGCGACAGGTCTTCGGCATCGAATACTTTGACCCCACCGGGTTCGTAGTTCGATACCGCAACCAACCTGCCGTCTTGTGATATTGCGCCGCCGATGCTGTTGCCCGATTGCACAATTCGCGCAACGACCTTGCCATCGAGCATGTCGACCTTGCTGAGCCCGCCATCTCGCCCGAACACGTAGGCGAATCGCTGATCTCGCGAAAAAACCGCTGAGGCGTGCGACAGGTCGCCCAACCCTTCGACACGTGCAAGCGAGCTGTTGCCTGTGGTCTCGACAACCTGCAAAGATCCGTTGGCTCGCTCGACCACCAGTGCCAGGTCACCGCTGCCACGTGACGCCGCTTCGGCCTTTCCGGCAATCGCAAACACGAGCAACAAAACCATCAGGCTGACAACCAGCACGACACGCAATTCAGCACGTGTCGATACTGCGCGTTCGTCGACGGTTCGTTTTGCTGTTTCGGTCAAAGAATTCATCGCGGCGCATCTCCTGCCAGTAGGCGTTGTGCCAGCCAACGGCTTTCTTCAGCGGTCAATAACCCCTGCCAGGGCGGCATGGCTGTACCGGGGCGACCGTGCAGTATCGTCATCTCGAGAAACTCGACCGGTTTGCCTTTCAACGCCTGTGGCGTCAACGCAGGCCCCAATCCGCCTTGCAGCGTCAGGCCATGGCATGAGCCGCAGTCCTGACTCAGCAAGTACGCGAGTTCGGCCTGCCGCTCCGGATGTACCTCGGCGACCGCTGCAGACGCCAGGTACAGCAGGCTAAAAGTTGCTTGCCCCAGCCATCGCATCGCAAACATGCTCCCTATCGATCGTGAACCAGTCGAGTTGCCCTGCCAGCGCAACCGTTTTGCCGATAACAACCAACACCGGGGCTTGCAGGCGCGAACTCTTGACCCTGGCGGCCAGTGTCGTCAGGTCGCCGAATACGCGACGCTGCCGGTCAGTCGTGCCGTCCTGAATCGCCACTGCCGGCGTTGCGGGATCCATGCCCTCGTCAATCAGGGCACTGCAGATTTTGTCGATACTGCTCAACCCCATGTAGATGACGATCGTTGAGTCGGGGTCGGCCAGAGCGCGCCAGTCGAGATTCAGCCGCTTGTTCTCTTGAAAATGCCCGGTTACGAGGCGTACGCCGTGGCTGAGCCCGCGGTGCGTCAACGGAATACCGGCATAGGCGGAGCATGCCGCGGCAGCTGTGATCCCCGGCACGACTTCAAAGGGTATGCCGTGTTGGCGCAGGTACAGGGCTTCTTCACTACCGCGACCGAACACGAACGGGTCACCGCCCTTGAGACGCACAATCTTTCGGACAGGGTTATCCGCATCGACGGCGAGATCAACGAGCAACTGATTGATCTGGCCCTGCGGCACGCTGTGCCGGCCGGATGCCTTACCTACCGAGATCCGCTGGGTATCGTCCGGTATCAAAGCGAGCACATACGGCGAGACCAGCCGGTCGAAGACGACGACATCGGCACTGCGGATCAATTCCAACGCCTTTACTGTCAGCAGGTCCGGGTCGCCCGGTCCGGCACCTACCAAGAAAACTGTCGCCGTCGATTGCATCATTAGTTGCCCGCCTTGCTGGTTACCGCCCCGCTATCAGGCATTGCCGACATCGTGATGAGGGACGTGCGGAGATAATCGAATCGCCACCCTCGGTCAGCCTTGATGAAAATCAAGCACGGAGGGCCAAAGTGGGTTGAGAGGGGGTTCCGAGTCGGATGTTTGACTTGAAGCAAATAAACGTATCTTACGATGTGACACACGACAGGATGCAACCCTCGAACATACCGTAGCGATCGGTGAAATGCAGATTTCCGAGTGACGTTTCGAGTGCGGAGCGGCGTGCTCCAGGCGCTTAGTGCACGCCTCTTGAACGCAAGTGCGAACTGTACTTCTGGTCGGTTCCCGCGATGTGCTGGAGCAACCAGTCCTTCAGAAATGCCGTTATTTCTTCAACGGTGCTCTCGCGATCTTTATCGTATGCCTGCATAAAACCCGAGACTTTTGCGATCATCGCCTCGTGCTGGCGCTTGTGTGCCTCGTAGTCCGGGTATTCGTTCTCGACCATCATGCGTTCTTCACGCTCAAAGTGATACTTCGTGTAATCGACCAGTTCCTTCAATGCTTGGCGCTCGAACGCCTCGCCCGTTGGGTAGAACACGGCCGTTTGTAGATTGTTGATCAGCGTCAGAAGCTTTTTATGATCATCATCGATCGTTTCAATCCCTACGCTCAGGTTGTCGTTCCATGCAACAAATCGTTTCGACGTCAGCCATTTGTTCACTAGTGGAACCATCAACAATATCGCCGTCATGACCACCGAAACCCATGGGTTCATGCCCGGCAGCAACCCAATGGCAATGACGATCAAAGCCACAACGATGAATACGGAAAGACCGAGTGTCTGGAGACTCTTGCGCATGATCGGTTCCTAAACTGTTTGGCGGCACACGGCCGACCCATACTGTTTGACGTCGAATAGGAGACTAGGAGCAAAACCGTTCGTCTGACTTGACAATGGTCAAGGTGAAACCCCAATGCCAGCGCGTTAATTCCAACCGCACACTCTCGTATACGGAGGCTTACCACCCATGTCCAAGCACGCTAAAACGAGCATGCTGTCTCTCACCAAGGCCAGCACGCTCTCCACTGCTGTCGCGATAGCGCTTGGCGGATTCGGCTCAATAGCCAATGCAGCCGGTCCGCAGCTCAGCGAAGCCGACTTCGAAAAAGGCAAAACCATCTATTTCCAGCACTGCGCCGGCTGCCACGGCACCCTGCGTAAAGGTGCTACAGGCAAGAGCCTACTGCCGGCAGAAACTCAGAAGCTCGGTCAAGAGCGCCTCGAAAAGATCCTCACCTTCGGTACAGAGGGTGGCATGAACAACTTCAACGAGATCCTTTCACCGGAAGAGATCAAGTTGATGGCGAGCTACATCCAGATGGAACCGCCAATCCCGCCGGAGATGTCTCTGGCGAAGATGCGTGAGAACAACAAAGTCTACGTCGAACCGAAAGACTATCCGACCAAGCCATTGCACGGGCGCAACTGGAAGAACTTCTTCGTCGTGATCGAGCGCGATGTCGGCAAAGTCGCCATTATCGACGGCGACACCAAGGAAGTGCTGACGCACGTATCGACGGGCTATGCGGTACACGTTATCAAGGCACTGGAGCATTCCAATGCAGCCCACCCGGAAAATCCGGATGACGTCGGCCGCTTCTGGTACACCCAGGGCCGGGACGGCAAGATGACCAAGATCGACCTGTGGCAAACGCCAGACAAGATGCTGGTTGCCGAAACGAAGGTCGCCTACGACGCCCGCGATGTTGCCGTATCCGGAGATGGCAAGTACATCATCGGCGGCGGCTACTGGCCGCCACATTTCGTGATCGTCGACGCCAAGACGATGAACCCGCTGAAGGTCGTCTCGACCCGAGGCGTGAACATCGACGGCGAATACGTCAACGAATCACGCGTTGCGGCCATCTACGACACACCGAACGAAAAGTCGTGGCTCGTGGCCCTCAAAGAACTCGGCCAGATGTGGCAGGTTGACTACACAGACATCGACAACCTGCGCATCGAGAAGATGGATACCGCCAAGTACTTGCACGACGGCTTCTTCGATCCGACCGGCCGCTACTTCCAGATCGCTGCCAACGCATCCAACAAGATGGTCGTGGTCGATACCAAGGAGCGCAAGAAAGAAGCGTTGATCGATGTCGACAAGTTGCCGCATCCGGGTCCGGGGGCCAACTGGAACGATCCGAAATGCGGCCCGGTAGCCGGAACCACCCACCTGGGCGTCGGTAAGGTTACGGTGTGGGGCAACGATCCGGCGGGCCACAAAGATGCCGCGTGGAAGGTCTGCTACGAAGTTGAAACCGATGGCCCCGGCTTATTCATCCGCACACACCCGAAGAGCAAGTACTACTGGGCTGACCAGACCAAGCATCCGGAGCCGGAGGTACAGCAGGCTGTTCAGGTCATCGACAAAGAAACCCGCGAAATCGTCAAGACCATCACGGTTACCGACAAGCCCGGACAGGCCGCGGTCCACATGGAGTTCAACGCCGATGGCACCGAAGTCTGGGTATCGGCTTGGAACATGAAGGACAGCAAAGAGCCGAATGGCGAAATCGTTATATACGATGCGAACACGCTGGAAGAAAAAGCCCGCATCAAGGGACTGTACGCGCCTACCGGCAAGTTCAACGTCACCAACCGGTCCGAGCATGTCACCTGACCTGGCGGTCCGTATGTAGCGCTTAGTCGTTCAAAGGCGGGCATGGGTTCAACTTCATGCCCGCCTTTTGTCGAACGGCACTCTCCCGTTCCCGGAGGAATTCGATGCAGCATCAATCCTTAATCAAAAGCCTTCTATCACGCAAGGTAGCGTTCGGCGCCACACTCGGTGCGGCCGTGCTGTTCATGGTGGTCGGCGTGTTGTTGTGGGGCGGGTTCAACTGGGGCATGGAAATCACCAACACTGAAGAGTTCTGCATCTCCTGCCATGAGATGCAGGAAAACGTTTATGCCGAATACGTCGGCAGCGCACACGACGGCAACCGAAGCGGCGTCAAGGCAACCTGCCCGGACTGCCATGTGCCACGCCCATGGATTCACAAGATCGTGCGCAAGATCAAAGCGAGCAACGAGGTCTATCACAAGCTGATGGGCACCGTGGATACGCCGGAAAAGTTCGACGCGCATCGCCTGACAATGGCGCGCCGCGTATGGGACGCGATGAAAAGCACCGATTCGCGCGAGTGCCGCAACTGTCACGACTGGGACACCATGAACCCCGAGCGACAGAAACCGCGTGCGCGCAATCAGCACAAGTTTGCGATGGAGAACGGCAACACCTGCATTGATTGCCACAAAGGTATTGCGCACAAAGCGGTCCATAAAGATCTGACCGAAGAAGAACTGGAGAACCTCAACGCACCGGTAGAGGCATATAAGCGCGAGGTACCACAGTCGTTCGTCGACGGCATGGCGCGCGCGGCAGAAACGGAGGCAGCCGCCGAACTGGCCGCACAGGAAGCCGCAAAGAAAGAGCGTGAGCAACGCAAAGCGGCAAAACGGGAAGAACAAAAGCGTATCGATGCAGCGGTCGCGGCCGCGCTGGCAGAGATGGCCCGTCAGCCGCAAGCCGGCGCCGCTGTTGCCGCTGCGCACGTCGTCGGCCCGCCGGCACAAGGCTTCGGTGTCGACTGGTCCGCCGCACCGGAGCGGCGCGTCACGCTGTTCTATCCGGGCCAGACCTCGATGGAATGGACGCTGGTCGGCAAGTATCACGGCGGTGCCCGCCCGTTCCAGGCCGGTGATCGCTGCGTTA
>MWSB01002659.1_pt1 | contig 46316 bp, 33 predicted proteins | sample 1021961 | NCBI WGS metagenome assembly MWSB01 (sample SAMN06335817, study PRJNA374545) | mollusc metagenome | biome: marine bay; material: sediment; isolation source: gill 31 cm from animal A | host: Kuphus polythalamius | place: Philippines: Mindanao | collected 2011-09-12 | reverse complement strand
CCGCCGCTTGCTGATGGAAGCGGTGAACCAGTTTCGCAGCTTTCTGCCGCACGTGGTGATCGGCGTATTGATAGGTGCCTTCGCCCACGGCTTCGTGCCAGACGAATGGCTGATTCAGTATGCGGGCGAGGGCAACGCTTGGGCGATCCCACTCGCTGCGATCGTCGGCGTTCCCCTGTACGTACGCGGATCGACGATGATCCCGATCGCGATGACGTTGACAGCCAAGGGTATGGGGGGTGGTGCAGTCATCGCGCTGGTCATTGGCGGCGCTGGTGCATCTTTGCCCGAAATGGTAATGCTGAAGCGGATGTTTCGCTGGCCGATTCTTCTGGCCTTCCTGTTCTCGGTGTTCAGTATCGCGGTAACCACCGGGGTTTTGGCAGAGGCATTCTTCTGAGCCTGCTACCATGAAAAATTCCCTTCGAGAAACTGTTACCGATGATTCAGCGAGCGATTGTGGTGGCCACAAGTAGTGCAAGTTGCTGAATGATGGCGAGGTTTCTGTTTGGTTATCGAGCCTGGAGCCAATAGTGGACAGACGGTGGTTATTAATGCAGGGCCCGAGTGCGATGGTTCCGGGATCGATTTGATGTCGAAACAGCGTTCACCGATGTCGATGATTTGCAGAAATCCACTCTGCGGATTCGCCTGCATGGAAACCTGAGCGGCGTCCAGACCGTTTTCGGAGATACATTCGCCACAGAACAGGGCCATGTAAGCGGCAATCAAGCGACGTAGTCGACAAGAGCTGTTCAAATGACGCATCCATTGGGTCTCGCGCTTGCCAGGTCTGCACATTGGCCGTAGATTCCCGCTAACTCCCGCCGCGTTTCTGCGCTTCTGCTTCTCGCCGGATCTGTTCTATCTGCTTGCTCAGCCGTTGAGCCTCACTGACCGCCTGTTTCTTGAGTTTAATCAGACGCTGCTCCCGTTCTTTGTTGCCGAGCGTGGTCAACTCCGCGGCCGCCTGCGCCTGTCTTTTGTGCTGGGCTGAAATCAACGCCTGAATGCGCTGCTGCGCCTCTCTGTCGATTTCACGACGGCGTGCAGCATCTACGCCGCTTGGCATTTCAGGTAGTTGCAAAGGGTCACTCTGCGGAGACTGGTCAGTCGCTTCGTCTATGGCATCTTCGGCTTCGCGTATCGCTTGCTGCACAGCATCCGCAGCAGCGTCCCCCTTGTTGGAAGAAGCCTTGGGAGGCGATTCGGCCGGCGAGTGCCGTTGACGAGCGGGCTGATCGCCCGTTCGCGCCTTTTCGACTAAGGCAAAACGATCCAGGGGCTCATTACTACCCCCCCGGCCTACAAGGTTGCAGCGTTTTTCAACCGCCGCCTCCAGCGCCATTCGCTTCGCTTTCTGCGTAGTACCCAATACGGCCGGCGGATGCTGCAGTTTGAAACCGGCTTTCACCAAAACCTTGCCCGCATTGTCTTTGCCCCACAGTTCGATGCTCTCATCGCTACTGGAGATCAGGTTAGCGTCCAGCTTGCACGTAGCGGGGTTGCTTCCAGGGAGGCGAACGGTCGATACCTGACGTTTGCCGTTGCGCCAAACCTCGCAACTGGCGAGTGGTTGGGTGGGCACCTTGCGTGCCCATTCGGGATAGCGATCAACATTAGCCCGTATCATCTCGAATGTTGCGACAATCGTTCGCTCGGGCTCGCCCCACGGCGCTGGCTTGCCGCCGATGTAGTTTATCGAGCGCTGATCTTGAAGACGAATACGAAAATCATATCCATCTTCAACAACTGTCGGCGCTATTGCGCGAACAAAGGGCGGCGCCTCGATCTTGACGACCTCTGTGATTTCGTTCGACATGAACGGATGAATCTCATACGACAGTGAGAACAGCTGCGAATAACCAACAGGTAGGACGTCGACTTTGATGGCGCAATCCGGCAGCTCCAGCTTTTCCGCTTGGCTGTGCCCGGCAAACAGCGCCGCCGAAATGGCCAGCGTGATGAATGCAGCATGTTTCATGTTGCTGCCTCCACGCCAAGAGAACGCATCATCTGCGTATAGCGGCTGCGCGCGAGTCTATACGTGCCGAGGCGCGCAGCTATCGCGCACGGCAAAATGTAGTGCCAGTACAAACGAAGCAGGCTGCGTTGGCCAGACGCGGATCCGGCAAGTTGTTCGCATATTGCGGGCGCGCTCGCATAGTAGTGTGCGATATCCGCAGAGCCTCCGGGTTGTTCGAAAAGCCAGCGGTCACGGAATCGACGCAACTGGGTCAATTCGAAGCAGTCGTCCGGCAACCCGATCACGTCGCAGACAGCGGTGGTCACAAAGCAGCCAGAAAGGTGGCTATTGTCCGAGGGTACGCATTGGTTCGCTGCCGCTTGTTCGCGCAGTTGAGACGTTAAGGCCAGCAATCTGTCACGAACCGCTTTGGGCAGTGTCGCCTTTGCTTGCGCCACCAGCAGTGTTCGATCGAACGCGTCATGCACGATGAAGTCGAGTTGCCTGCCCATCAGCAGCCGTTCGATCTGATCGGCTGCCAGACGATATTCGCAACGCAGTTTTGTGTGGCTCGTTTCTTCGACGCCGCGCATCTGTTGTGGGGAAGACAGGGTTTCGCCGTCAAGTACAAGGGTGCAACCTGTCGGCTTGGGAAACAGCGGACGAAGCGCGGCCGGGAAAGAGATATCGAAGCGCATGGACAGGGGTGTGGACGGGCTGCTGAGTAGAGCTTCCTGGTAAAGATGCAATGACGGTGCAAGCTCGGCCTCGCGAAGTCCCTGGTCGACCACGCGCACATCGTTGAGCGGTACCGCCAGTTGCAGGTACAGCTTGTAGGGGTTTTTGCTCTTGCGGCTCTGCAGACCAGTTGCCCCTTCGTATCCCGCTGCCTGTAGTGGCGCGTGGCATCGCGGTGGTTTCGTATTTTCGGCAAGGCTGCCACCTGACACACTGGTACCCAGTGCGAAAGACAGCAACGCGCTGAGCCGCCGGTGCCGCTCAAATCTGGTTGGATCCAAGACAAGCTTCATCGATTTTGTTCCTCGCAGCATGCTCGATATCGGGCAGATCGAAGTGCACCGAATGCCATCAATTGGCCGGGGTGTTCCAAAGGTCAATCAGATAGTCTTCCACGGCACGTTTGGATGCCTCGGCCGCATAGTCCCTATGCTCACCACCACTGCGGGGCTTTGAGTGCTTGCTGGCCAGTCCTTTGCCGTGACGCTCATGAGTCCATTTGGCCATTCCGGCATACAGCCGCTCGGCCTGCGAGCGGCTTGCCGTGAGATAGGTGGGAGGTGAATTTGCAAAGTCAGGATGATCACTCCATTTGAAGCACTTCACCAATTTACAGCCTGGATTTGTGTATTTCCCCACCATGCAGCTTCGCTCGTTGGCTGGAAGGTCTGGTGGGTTCTTCGTTTCTTGGAAAAGACCGGGCACAAGGCGTCCGTCGCCACCGACCACCGGAACGACGGGGTGGGTGAAAGTAGGAAAAGGACATCCGCCACGCGGGTACTCGGTGGCGATCAAACGCTGCGACGAAGGTACCCAGCTACCATACGCGAAGCGTTTGCCATCCATGCCGCGTGCCGCGTCGCTGCCCTTGATCATGAACATGTCCCATTGTTCGCTGGTTTCGCTGCGTCTCTTGACCTTGATCTGCGCAATGCCCGACGACATGACCACATACAGACCATTGACCGAACTGAGACTGGCCGGTGACTTGACTTTTCGATCCTTGTCTTTCCTATCTGGGTTCCCTGCATACTCAGGCGTGAACAACAGGCCGTAGGCGACCAGTTCACCTTTGCTGGATAGCAAAACCTGGATTCTCCGCTGGTCGGTCAGGGCACTAATAGCTGCCCGGTCTACTTCACGGAGGCGCGGACCGGCATCATCCGGGTTGCAGCTGCTGTTTCTCAGTAGCTGTGCTTCGTTGACCGTTCCGAACGGCGTCGAACCTTGTGTCGGGCTGAGTCCAAAGGCGCAACCTTCTGGTCCGATGATTACCCACTTGGGCTGGCCGGCCGACTTTCTTGATCCCACCAGAACCGCGGATTGACGCTCACCGCCGAACACGCTTTTTTGGTTGCGGGCCGTGGGGGTCTCCATGACACCCAAAGCAGTTACGCTGTAGTGCTCACCAAACCACTGCAGTAGCGGCGAGTTCCTCTTCTGTGCGGACGTGTCAGCGGTGGCCGTCTCGGCATTCAGCGACAGGGTCAAGGACAGTATTGCAAAATAAGCGATCTGCAAAACTGCAGCGAGGAGCGAAATTGCCTGCCGAGCAGGTTGTTTTAGTGAGATCCTCATGCTTGCTTAATCCTTATCAACCGGTCTGTTCTGGGAGCGTCGGTGTCGCTTGCGTATCGTGGAAATCGTGTTCCTTCGAACTCTATGCAACACACCAAGCAGTGGCAACTAACCTTTTTGGTTAGTGTCGGCGCGCGCATTGACATGATTAAATGAGGGCAGATCGTACCGACCGGGGCGGGGGAGCCAAAGCACATGCACCATAAACGGAACAGACCGAAGTCCGGCCGTGCAGGCTGTCTGTTGTGCAAGCCGCATAAACGACAGGGGTCCAAGTGCAGTCATCGACTGCGCTTTTCTGACCGTCGTAGAGCGCTTGCCGGCGGTCACCCGGGTCTATCCGGCAAACGCCTAGATGTCGACGAACAATAGCAGGCCACTGTCGGTACTGGGTGTCGAAGACGACCCGGTCTGGCAAGAGCAAATCTTAGCTGCCGCCAAAACCGCAGGCTGGCACTATGTGCAATGCAGCGATCTTGAGCAGGCCCGTGAAGCGTTTGCATCACGTCCCATCGACATCGTCTTGCTCGATCGGATGCTCGGACATTGTGTCGAAGGTCTCGATCTGGTCGGATGGTTGAGGGAGAGTGAATCGTCCATGCCGGGCATCATCGTCCTCAGCTATCTCAATAGTGTCGATGAACAGATCCTGGGCCTGGAATCGGGGGTCGATGATTATCTCGGGAAGCCGTTCGACAGCGGCGCGTTGATTGCCCGTGTGAACGCGCTCAACAGACGACTCAACGACTCGCGCTTGCCTATAGTGGTCGAGGTGTATGGTGATCTTGAGCTTGATATTCGTGCCGAACGGGCATTTTGGCGAGGCGAACGCATCGATCTGCAGAAGAAGGCCTATGCGTTGTTACGTGCCATCGCAGCGGGCGGAGATCAAGCTGTCGATGTCGAAACACTGTGGCGCGAGGTGTGGACCGACTACCCCGGATTGCCTCAGCAGGATACGGTAATGAATACCGCGATCAGCCGGCTGAGAAAAGTTCTGCGACAGTATCCCAACGCGCCGAGCATTGTGCGCGAAGGGTCTGGATATCGTCTGGTACCATCATGAGCGAAACCCGCAGTCTGTTTGCTGGGTTGGTCTGGCAAGCTGGGTTGTTTGCATTGTTCCTGACGATGTTGATTGGCGGCGGTTCGGTTTGGGTGGTTAACCGTGCACTCGAAGCGGCAGCACGGGCTGATATTCAGATCGAGTCGCAGTTTATGAAGTGGGACGATCAAGCGCGCACGCGGTACGAGGCCTCGGTACGCGCGGCTTATGAGCACCCGGATTGGCCCGATAGGGTTTATGTCTTCGCCGATGCCAAGGGCAACCGTGTGAACGGTGGCAATGCAAGGCAATGGCCTCGGGGGCAAGAGCTGTCACCGGGGTGGATTCAGTTCTCGGGCGTCGATATCGGCAAGCGGGGAGGGCGTTATATCGGCTTGGTCCGCGCATTAATTACCGAAGAAAACGCAACACGCACACCGGCGACCATCGGCGCCTCGCCGCCGGCACGCAAATCCTACCTGCTCGTGGGGCGCCGCATCGATGCTACCGATGCCTTGGTGGGCGTTCTTTGGCCGGGTATTGCGATCATAGTATTGCTTTCACTCGCGCTGACATGGGTCTACGTTGGTTGGCGACGCCGTTCAATCGAATCGCGCATCGATCGGACCGTCGCCGCACTCGATGCTTTTGGCGACAACCAATCGAATGCGCGCCCTCCTGTCGCCTCCCCGGAAGCCCCCGACGAACTCGATGCGCTCAACGTGCGGATTGGGCGAATGATGGATCGAATTGACCGACTGATCGCTGGGCTCGGACGGACCAGCGAGCAGGTTGCACATGAAGTCAAGGACGAACTGGAAAAGGTGAAGCGCGATCTTCCTCCGGACACACACCGGGACTTGGCAGAACGTCTGACGCGAACACAAAAATTGGTGAGTGACATTCTCGAGATGGTGCGTCTGGAATCCGGTGCCGATCAAACTGCCGAGATAGTCAGTCTCGGCGAGACTGTACGGCGTGCGATTGATCTCTATGATGAGGCGTTCGTTGATGCTGGCGTCAGGCTCGAATATGTTGGCGATGAACATCCATCGGTGGAAATTGTCGGTCGTGCCTCTCTCGTTGTACGTGCGATCGCGGACCTATTGAACAACGCCCTTCGCCATACGCCGCAGGGAGGTGTCGTGCGCATATCGCTGGCACACGAGCAAACATCCTACCGATTGACGATCTCGGATACGGGCGGCGGGGTATGCGATACCGACATCGACCGGTTGGCGCGCATGTCGAGAGCGGCGGCTGTAGACAATACCTCCGGATCAGGCCTGCGATTCGTACGTGCAGTGATGGTTCGCCATGGTGGGAGCATTTCTCTTGCCAACCGGGATGACGGCTTGGTCGTCACTCTAGTGTTTCCCGCCAGCGTGTAGTGAACGTTCCCATTGTATTGCCGCGATACAGACAGCTTTGATCGATAAGCTGTTGGACGCGTTTTAGATGACAGCCTGGCGCTCAACGTGCAGCTGCCACTCAAAGTTCTATCTGCACAGCGGCATTTCGAATGACGGAAGCACTGGCGTGGACAGGGGGCTGTGGCTGCGTAGCGCCAGTGTAGTGTGGCTTGGTTTGTGTTGATCCAACTTTGAGCTGCTAACGCCATCCCCACCAAATCAATAGCTTACATGCCCCGCGCTCCGAAGATTGCAAGCTAAGGAATGCAACCAAGCACCGTATTGCAACCTAACTTTTGCAATATCGCCTCTCAGAAAGAAAAAGCTAATAAACACAATAACCTGACATCGGCCCGATGAAGCTGCACGGTGGCGTTTACTGGTACTCACCTGACTCTCCGTTCGGCGGCATTCCATCGCATTTCTGCGTTCATGCGATTCGTCCGACATTAACTCGTGCTGCACTAAAACTATCGAATAAACATGGGCTTGCGATCTATTCCTTATGGATATAGATTGCCAGGGAACGAACCTCAATCGTTCAGGCCCGCCTAATGCCAAACGAAGATTTCGTGGATGAACTGGTCCAGCTGGTAGACAGACTGGTACACGAATCGGGCGATCCGGAGGAGTTTGACCCGAAGGAATGGGTAGAAGAGTGGATTCGGCGCCCCGTGCCTGCTTTGGGCTGGAAGAGGCCGATCGAGCAACTCGACACGCCGGCCGGCTTTGATGAAATCAAACGCATCATTCTGAGGATGCAATCCGGGGCTTACACGTGAGATTTCGCTGACGCTTTCTTGAGTCCAAAACCGGCTGGGGCGGTGGAAGATTTCGATGAACGATCAACGGACCAAAGACGAAAAGCGCGCGGAGTTGCGTCGCCGCGGTGAGCGAGCGAAAGCATGGCTTCGAGAGCAAACTAATGGCGAGCTCACAGTGTCCGGTTTGTTTCGCGAATCTGGCGTACCGGCGGATCTACTCGCAGAGATCATCGGCCTGTTAGATACGCAGTCCGAAATCGAGCGTCTGCGGTTTTTCTTGATGCCCGACGTCGATCTTTGCAGCTTGAGTCCACAACAAGCGATGCAACGCGGTTACCGACTGGACATAGTTCGACGGCGTGCAAAACAATTTGGGCACCAGGTCGCACGGTAGCCTGCAAAGTCCAGCTGACATACATAGAAGTTCACTAACGGTTGTATTGCGATCGAATTGGTCGCGCAAATGAAGCGGCCAGTCCAAGGGGATGCGATGGATGCTACCGCGGGGCAAGGTGATAAACATGTTCATGAAGATCTCATGACACCGGGCGAAATTGATGCGCTGAAAACTGCCGCTCGCGATCGAATTGCACTTCTCGATGGCGAAATTTCACCAGACCTACAAGAGGCGTGGGACACGCTCGCGGCCGAACTCGAAGTCTTGTTTCCAAGCGAAAGAGATCCAAAGACGTTTTTGGCATTTTGGCTGACGAGCGACATACCGGCTCTGCCTGGCGTGCCATCGATCGTGATACGGTGCGATGGCGCTGCCGCTATCGGGCGTTGCAAGACGCTTCTTCGCCGTGCCGCTCATGGAGTCTTCTCTTAAGATTCCTGATATGGCTCAACTGTCGAGCAGACACTCCACTCGCCGACCTGAAGAACCCGAATGACTATCCGCGTTCGGTAGTTTCTGTTGCGTAATCAGATGTTTACCAAGATTTATACGCTGTTCATACCTAAACTGCGTATAAAAACCACTTAAGCTATTGTATTTACGTGTTTTGTGATGGGTTCTTCGACCCACCTGCTAGCCGCGAATCCGCCAGTGCACATTCCATAGATTCTGCTCTGGTGCCCTTTGACGTTGCTCGGGTGGATACGAAGGGCCAGTTGCGGCCAAAAAAGTCATCAGTTAGTGAAGCTATCGTGGACCCGATAGCGGACGTCATCAGAGAACAATTCTGGCGCCGCTTCCATCACGAAGCCGCCAGTGTGCAGTTGCCGCCAACGATGCCTACCCGCACCTCAGCTTAATCAAGACTGCTCTACCGGCAACCCTGCCCGCCGCCACTCCGGTAGCCCGTGCTCGAGACGCCTTGCGGAGATTCCGGCCTTGCGCAGTCGGGCGACAGCTTCGTATGCCAGTACGCACCAAGGGCCACGGCAATAGGCCACCACTTCGCGGTCGCGTGGTATCTGTTTCAGTTGCTGCTTGAGCTTGTCCAGCGGGATATTCAGTGCACCGGTAATGTGACCTTGCGAATACTCCTCCGGTGGACGCACATCGATGACGGTCACCAATCCCTGCTGTGCTCGATCGAGGAGCTCTTCGGCGGGCACGGGTTCCAGAGCATCACGACTGTGCAGGTAATGCGTGACCAGGTCACCGACCTTTTCTATGCGGGCCTCGGCAAGCACCCTTAGGTCGTTCACCGCATCGATCGCACGATCGTCCGACAGTCGATAATAAATGTGTTTCCCCTCCCGCCGTGCCTCGACAAGTCCGGCTCCTTTGAGCTGTTGCAGGTGCTTCGAGGTATTCGCAACGGAGAGCCCGGCGGCTTTGGCCAGATCCTCGACCGTTCGCTCGCCCTGGGCTAGGAAGTCGAGCAATTCTAGGCGGGCCGCACTCCCCATGGCACGGCCGATCACCGCCAATTGCTCAAACAAGGCCTGCTTGGGTTCCGCGTTTCTTGACATCAGTTCACGCCCTGGCTAATTATTCAACTAATTGGTTGAAGGTATCCAGAATTCATGGACCAGTATAGCCACAGACTGCGCAATGCCAGTCGAACACGAGGGAGTACGGGCACGTGGAAACCTTTCTGCAAACCCACGAAGCGGCAATCCGGCTCGGTTCCTTTGTCGGCATGTTTGCCTTGATGGCGCTGTGGGAGGTGCTGGCACCGCGCAGAATCCTGACCGTCGGTAAGGCACTCAGATGGGTCAACAACCTGGGGCTGGTGGCCCTGAATACGCTAATCTTGCGACTGCTGTTTCCGGCGGCGGCAGTGGGTATGGCGGCGTTTGCTGTCGCTCAGGGCTGGGGCGTGCTGAACTATGTCGAACTGCCGTTCTGGCTCTCCGTGCTCATCGCAGTGATCGTGCTGGACTTCGTAATCTGGCTACAACACGTGATGGTGCATGCGATACCGGTGTTGTGGCGACTGCACCGCGTGCACCATGCCGATCCGGACTACGACGTGACCACCGGGGCGCGCTTTCACCCGATCGAGATCATCTTATCGATGCTGATCAAGATTGCGACGATCGCCGTGCTCGGCCCGCCAGTGGCCGCGGTGATTATTTTTGAGGTATTGCTGAGCGCAACGGCGATCTTCAACCATGGCAACGTGCGCTTGCCAGTCAAGATCGATCGCGTATTGCGTTGGGTCGTCGTGACCCCGGACATGCACCGTGTCCATCATTCCGTCGAGGACGACGAAACCAACTCGAACTTCGGCTTCAATCTTCCGTGGTGGGACCGCCTGTTCGGCACCTACCGAGACCAGCCACGCGGCGGCCATGAGGGGATGACGATCGGTATCCACGGCTTCAAGCAGCCGCGGGATGTCAGCTGGCTGCCGGGCCTGTTGCTGCTACCGTTCCGTGGCCGGATCACCGGCTACGTGATCAATCGTCGGCGATGGTCGGGCGCGGATGGCTACCATGAATAAGCTGACTTTCACCTGACTCGTGCGATTGTTTCCGTTCAATCTGGTCAACTGCGCGCACGGTTTGACGCGCATTCAGCTACCAGAACGCAGTGAGCGTCGGTCGTGATGGTTTTCTGAGCAGTTAATGTCGCTCGCGTAGCTTAAGATTGAAAACCATTGACTGCAGCAGATCATCGTCTGGGTTGTTCAGAGTATCTTGCGATTGCAAACCGATTTGCCTTTTGTCCGAGAGCGGGAACCAATGAAAGACAACGTCGAAGCGGATATTGCCAACCTGAAGCGGCAACTGCAGTCGATCATTGTCGGCCAGGAGCTGTTGCTCGACCGACTGTTGATCGCACTGCTGGCCGGTGGGCATGTGCTCCTGGAAGGTCCGCCAGGGCTGGCCAAAACCACGGTCGTGCATGCCTTGGCCTCGGGTTTGGACGCGGCGTTTCAGCGCGTGCAATTCACACCCGACCTGATGCCGGGTGACCTGACGGGCAGTGACATCTACGAACCGGCCAATGGTAGCTTCCGCTTTGTCGAAGGCCCCCTGTTTCACGAGATTCTGCTGGCCGACGAGATCAACCGCGCCCCGCCCAAGGTGCAATCGGCACTGCTCGAGGCGATGGCCGAGCACCAGGTCACGGTCGGCGGTACGACCCGCCGCCTGCCGGAGCTGTTCATGGTGTTGGCGACGCAGAATCCGCTCGAGCAGTCCGGTACCTATCCGTTGCCCGAGGCCCAGCTCGACCGATTCCTGTTCAAGCTCGTCCTCGACTATCCCGACCTCCATGAGGAGATCGAGATCACGCGCCGTGCGCGACGCGCCAACGAAGGCCACGTCGAGGCCGCGGTACAGGCGGTGCTGAAACCCGCGCAGGTGTTGGCGTTACGCAAACAACTCGACAGCGTGTTCATCGAGGAACGGGTCGAGCGCTTTGCCGTTGAACTCGTCGTGGCGACCCGCAAGGTCGGCAGCTATCGGCCGGATTGGCAGGGGCTGGTACAGGCCGGCGCCTCGCCACGCGCGTCGATCGCGCTCTTGCGTGCGGCCACTGCGCGCGCGTTCCTTGACGGGCGTGACTATGTGCTGCCCGAGGACATTGTCGCGCTGGCCCCCGATATCCTCAGGCATCGCCTGGTGCTCGACTTCGCGGCCGAGGCCGATGGTGTCGGTGCAGACGACATCGTCTCGGGGCTGCTGACCGCAGTTCCGGCCCCCTGATGCGTAACACGCAATCGCTGCGGCAACCGACCGACGCGCCGCTGTTGAGCGAACAGGAGATCGCCGAACTGCTGGCCATACCACGCGGAAAGGCAGCCGCGGTGCGGCGCGCACCGCTGGCTGCTCGTCCCGGCGAGCGCCTGTCGCCGCGACATGGCAGCGGCACCGATTTTGCCGAGCCGCGTGTCTATCAACCGGGCGATGACCCGCGGCGTCTTGACTGGCGGGCCACCGCGCGCTCGGGTACGGCCTTGGTACGTAGCTACCATACCGATTTGAGCCGGCCGCTGTGCCTGGTCATCGACCGGCGTGCCAGCATGCGGTTCGGGACGCGCGCTCGCCTCAAGGTAACGCAGGCAGTGCGCGTCGCCCTGATGCTCGCCGGACGCGAGGTACGAAGCGGCGGGGAGCTGGCGGCCGTAATCCTTGATGCCCCCTGCCAATGGCTACCGGCAGCGCGGGGGGCACGCTCCCTGAAACGCCTGGTCGATGCCGCCGTCGCGCCTTGTCCGCCGCGCGAGCCCGACAAGGGTGAGCCGGGATGGGACAAGATTCTGGTCACTCTGCGCGGGCGTCTGGCACAGGGCAGTGAGTTGGTGCTCATCTCCGATTTTTCCGGCTTGCAGCAACAGGATGAGGCTGCACTACGTTCGGTAGGGCGGTACCTTGATTGCCGGGCGATCCGTATCGCAGACCCGGTCGAGCGAGGAGGGATTCCACCGGTCGTACAGCGCTGGTACTGGGATGGCGCCACTGAGCAGGTCGACGGCGCTGATCCGGCAACTACCGATGCGCTGTCGGCGCGGCTGCGCTCTTGGGGTGCGTTTCTCGATGACGCGTTCCGCCATGCCGGCATCCGGCTCGAGACGCTGTCCGTTGACGCCGAGGTTTCCGAAGGTCTGATGGTGGCCGCGTCATGAGCCAGGGCGGACTCGTGCAGATGGCCGACATCCTTCTGCCGTTGCCGCCCGGAGACGCAGGCATGAGTCTCGCCTGGCTGGTGGGCATGGCGCTTATCGTTGCTGCACTCGTTTTCTGCTGGCGCTGGTGGCGCCATCCATTGCGTCGGCTTGGACGCGACCTTGCACGGGCACGGCTCTCACCCAGGACTGCGGCACACCATTTGGCGCAACAAGTCGTCGGCGACTCCGACCTGCGGCGCGAGCTGGATCGCGTACGTTTTGGCCGTCAGCCGCCCTCGATGGCCGCGGTGAGTGAATTGATCCGCAGGGCTTCCGGTGGGCGCTGACATCGGCCTGTTGCAGCCCTGGTGGCTGTTGGCATTGCCGCTGCCTCTGGCTTGGCTGGCCTGGCGGCGTCGACGGCCGCGGCCCTGGCTCACGTTGCTGCAGCCGATGACCTTGCGGTTCCCACTGCTGCCGATGATCAAGACAGAGGATCGTCGTGCGGAGGATGCGCATTCCAAGATAGCGGAACTTATGTTCGCATTGGCCATGGTCTTTGCGGTGATCGCTTTGACCCAGCCTGTACGCTTCGTCGGTAACGTCGAGGTGGAAACAGCGTCCGAACCGGTGGACCTGGTGTTGGTCGTGGGCACGCCGATCTCCATGGTATTGCGCGACTACGTCGTCGACGGTGAAAGGGTTGATCGGATGACCCTGACCAGGCGTCTCCTCGATCGATTCGTCGACAACTTTCAGGGACGGCGAATCGGCCTGGTCGTGCTTGGCCGTCCCCCGGCGTTATGGCTGCCGTTAACCAGCGACAAGACGGTGGTCCGGGATGCCATCGAGCGCCTGCGCACCAACATGCTGAGTCGGGTTTCTGATACCGGCGCTGCGCTGCAACTGGTGAACGATGGTTTTGGCGATACCGCTGACAAAGTCGTCGTGTTGGTCACGGACGGCAGTCTACAGCTCGGCGCGATCTCGCCGAATGCGGCAGCGAGCTCGCTAGCGGCCGGTGGCAACACCTTGTACGTCATCGGCATCGGCGCGAGCGATCCAGCCAACTACGGTGGCGATGTTGGGGGGTTGATCTACGAGCCGATCGACCCGGCGGCACTGAGCGAGGTGGCGGCGGCCGGCGGCGGGCGTTTTTTTCATGCCCAGGATGTTGGCGCCTTCGAGGCCGCGTTGTCAGTGATCGAGTCAGCTCACCGCAAGCCGGTTATGCCGTCACCCGCACAACGTGTCGTTCAGCCCTGGTACCCCGTGCCACTTGGTGCGGCCATGCTGCTGTTGTTGACCGCATCCTTGAAGCGGCGGAAGGTTCAGGCGCAGAGCAGGGAGCCGGGTGCATGACCTGGGACCTGTTGTACTGGCGCGAGCCGGCGTGGCTGGGCGCGATGCTCTTGCCGCTGCTGGTCTACGGTTTTGCGCGCATGCGGCGGCGGCAGCTGTGGGACCGCTTGATCGATCCGGCGCTGCGCCCATGGGTCGAAGCGCCCGCACGCCGCGGGCGCAGTTGGGCGAGACCGGCATTGCTGCTCGTTGCCTGGCTGCTGTTGTGCGTCGCCTTGGTCGGGCCGCGCACACCACGTTGGCTGCCACCCGATGTGAAGCCGGGCGTGGCGGTGATCGCCGTGGTCGATCTGTCCCTGTCGATGACGGCGCGCGACGAGCGCCCCGACCGGCGCGCGCGGGCACAGGCCCTGTTGGCTGAGTGGGCCAATTCTCTACCCGATGCGCTGCAGTTCGGCCTGGTGGTCTATGCAGGACACGCGCACCGCCTGTTGATGCCCACCGCGGACCACGACCTGGTGCGGCATTTCACCGGTGAGTTGGCGGACATCCAGCTACCCACACTGGGCAACGCGCTCGATGACGCGTTGCGGCAGGCGGCCGCGCTGCTCGAACCGTCAGCGGCCGGCGCCGTCGAGCGCCACGTGCTATTACTGACTGACGGCGATCTCGACGAGAACGCGCAGAAAGCGGCAGAACCCGTCGTCTCGGATGTGTTGCGGGCAGCCGCTATCCAGTTGCATGCAATCGGCATCGGCGGTGATGAGGCGGTCGGTGTTCCACGCGGCGCCACCGAGCCACTGGTGATCGATGGGCAGCGCATCACGAGCCGGCGCGATGGCGGCTGGCTGGCCGAATTGGCCGCGCTCGGTGAAGGCGGGTATGTCGCGGTCGAAGATATCGGTGTGCGCTCTCTGGCTGAGGTGCTCGGCCTATCCGCACCGCGTATCGATCCCGACGAGCAGCAACAGGTACTTTGGGAGGAATGGTTCGGCATCCCGTTGGTCGGGGGGATGTTTTTGTGCCTGCTCGCCCTGGAAGGCGGGCGCCCCACACAGATCACCGGTGCGGTCGTTGCGACCGCTGCGCTGGTGCTGTCCGGTGGTGGTTGCGAGCGCACCGTGGCGACGGCGGATAGCGGTACCGACATCCGCGCGGCGCTCCAGACCGGCGACTACGCCGAGGCCCGGCGACTCGCGGCTGCACAGGAAGGCTATGACGCGCGTTTTGCGGAAGGCGTCGCGTGCTATCGGCTCGAGGACTATCCGTGTGCGCAGCAGGCATTCGCGCATGCGGCCTGGCTCGCGCCGGACAGCGCTGCGCGCGGTCGCGCGGCCTTCAACCTGGGCAACACGCATTTTCGTCTCGGCGACTATGCGCAGGCGTCGGTGTTGTTCGCTGACGCCGGGACGCTCGGTGTCTCAGCGGAGGATGCCGTGCTCAATCGCAGCTTTGCCGACAGCCTCGCAGCGGCGGTCGAGCGTCAGCTGGCCGACATCGCGGACACCCAGCGCCGGGCGACGTACCGCGCTGCAGCGCAGGACTTACCGGACGAGTTGCGCGACAGGGTGGCTGAAGGGATCACACTCTCCGATGCGTTGCGACGCCAACCCGCGTTCGCCACGCTCTCTGCGGATGCGTTGCGGGTGCTGGTTGCGCAGGGCATCACGCGGTCGGTGGGTGGAGGCGACGGTTCTGGCGTACGACGACACTGGGTGCGAGCGGGCGCGTCGGAAGCCGTGTTGGGCACGGCTGGACTTCTCAACCGATTGTTGCCGATCGAGACCGGCATCGTGTCGACTGCCGACGCACCCTACGCGATAGAGGGTCAAAGGCCATGGTGAGAGTGGTCTTGCTACTCGTCGCCTTGGTAGCGATGACTTCAGTCGCAGATGCCGCAGCACTGCGCATCGAGGGTGCCGATCCCGAAGTCGAGATGGGCAAGTACCTGAATCTGCATATCGTCTACGAGGGTGAATCCGCGGTCGGCAGCGCCGACTTGCAGCAATGGGCCGACGATTTTTTCATCGACGTGCGCGGCAGCGATACCGAGAACCTGCTGAGTGGATCCATCCGCACGACCCAACAGGTGAGGCTCTACCCGCGAGCGACCGGCGAAGCCGTGCTGGAGCGAATCGCGCTGGGTGGTGCAGTCGCCGGCCCGTTGCGCGTGACCGTCGTCCCAGCGGTCCGCAACGGCATCGACGGTACGCCGCGCTGGCTGCCGTTGCCGGAACGCGTTTGGCAGGGCCAGGCCTTCGAGATCGCTGTCGACATGGCCCTGATGCACCCCTCCAACCACATCGCGTTGGACGACGTGGTGCTGCCGGGCTTTGACGTGCAGCCACTGCCGCGGCAGACAGATTCCCGCGACGGGGTTGAGGTGGTGCGCTTGCGATGGCGGGTAACGGCTCTCGATCCGGGAGGGCATAGACTCGAGTTGCCGCCGATCGAACAGCGGGGTCGCGGGCGATGGCGCTTTCATCTGCGCGTGCCCGAGATTCGTGTCGTGCCCTTGCCGAGCTACCTGCCGCCCAGCGTGCCGGTCGGCAAGGTGACACTGGAGAGCGCACTGGTCCGTGGCGACGGACAGCAATACTGGCAGGTTTACATCCGCAACCGGGGGCGGCTGCCCGATGCAAGCTATGGCCTGCGTGCGGCGTTGGCCGGCGCAGCCGGCACCGATCCTGACCGTCTGGGCGTTGCGGAGGTCGAGACAGATCCAGAGACCGGTATCGCGTCTCAACGCTATCAGGTGCCATTGCCGGAATGGTCGTTCGGCTGGGGCGATGGGCCGGCAATCACCGTGCGCTATTTCGATACTGGTGCTGGCCAGCTGACCGAAACAACGACTAGGCTGCCGCCCGCATGGCGCATGCCGACTTATGCCGCCCTTGTTTTGAGTCTGGTCAGCCTGCTGTTGTTAGCGGCGTCTGGTGCATTGCTTCTGCGTACGGCACGTCGATGGTTGGCGCGGCGGAAATTTCGGCAACAGGTTGACCTTGCAGGCGATGCGCACGCACTGCGTCGCCTTCTGGTCACCTCCACGGGACATCACACTGTGACGGATTGGGCGGCCACGCAGTGCGACCCTGCGGCGATAGAGACGGCCGCGCTCATTAACGAGGCATGTTTTTCTGCGGGGACTTGGCTAGACCCTGCGACGCTCAAAAAAAGAGTACGTGAGATCCGGATGTGGTGACCTTGTGATGTCGTGATCTTGCAATACGACTAGAAGCCATCTGTGTTTCTCCAGGACCCTCTACCATCCAGAGTCAGTTTTCGGGAGCGCCGATGTCTCTCGTCGTCGGCCGCTGCGATTTCTTCCTATCGACCGGTTTCGTCGATGCTGATCGGTATCGCCACGGCGTTCGGTGCGCGGCTTGCGATGGAGATTTCGCCGCGCGCCTGGCTAATCACGGTACGGGCCGACGCCAGAGCAAGTCCGGAAACGACAGCTGCGACCAGCAGGTCCGGCCAACGCGTACCCGATCCCAGCACGCCAAGGGCAGCCAGAATGATCGCCAGATTCACGATCGCGTCGTTCCGGCTGCACAGCCAGACCGAACGCATATTCGCGTCCCCATCACGGAAGCGGTACAGCATTACCGCGACGCCCAGGTTGGCAATCAGGGCCAGCGTGCCGATAGCACCCATGGTGTAGGCCTCCGGTGGAACACCGAAGGCGGCGGACCACCCGGTCTTGGCCAGCACGAGCAAACCGTAGACCGCCATCGTCACGCCCTTGACCAATGCCGCCCGGGCGCGCCACAGGAGGCCCAGCGAGAGAACGCTCAATGAAAGCGCATAGTTGGCGGCGTCGCCGGCAAAATCCACGGCGTCCGCCAAGAGCGAGACTGACCCGGCGTGCAGACCGCCGGCGATCTCGACCCCGAACATCAGCGTATTGACCCACAAGGCGACCCAAAGGGCCTTGCGAAACCTGGGGTCGACGGGCGCTTCCGCGGTTGTGCAATGCCCTGAGCAGCAATCGGCCATGAGTTTCACCTGTAGAAGTATTCAGCACCGATTATTTGAAACCATGGAGTCACTCCATGGTCAATACTTGTGACATTAAGGCATTGGAGGAACGCAATATGCGGATCGGCGAATTGGCAAAACGTGCCGCCATCAAGGTCGACACCGTGCGTTATTACGAGAAAGCGGGCCTACTTCCACTGCCGCCGCGCCGACCTAATGGATACCGGGATTATGGAAGCGGGCACCTAGAGCGCTTGGCGTTTATCCGTCACTGCCGCGCCTTGGACATGCCGCTGGACGATGTACGGCAACTGCTGGATCTGCTGGCACACCCAAATGCGGATTGCCAGGACGCGAACCGACTGGTTGATGAGCAACTTGCTCGTGTACAGGAACGCATCGCCGATCTGCATTCCCTGGAGAAGCAGCTTCAGTCACTGCGCACCCAATGCACGACCAAGAGGTCATCAGCCGAGTGCGGCATCCTGCACGAGCTGGTGGCTGCCGCACAGGGTGACAGTTGCGTGTGCCATCCGGGAGAGCGCGACTAGCGGGTCAGGTCGAAAGATACCGTTTAGCGTGTGGTTTGCGGTATGCCACATACGCTGTTCACGGCCACGCCGCACAGGGGTTCAGACAAGATCCCGGAGCGGTAGTGCATTGCAAATACACCCCGATCTCCCTATCCTCGGTCCATCGTTTGAATCATTTAGCCAGCTGTTTCAAGCCAGCCGATAGTGAAATTCCGCAGATCCATTGCTGCCGTGATCGTGTTGTGTCTGGTTGGTCTTTCGACCGCCTGGGCATTCGATACGCATGCCGTGGATTCTTCGCAGCAGGAACGTCACGTCCATGTGGCCGATTCCGCACCGCTTGCCGACGAGCACAGCCATTCCGACGATCATTGTTGCCATGCTGGTGCGCATCTTGTCGGGATTGGTCAGTCAGTACGTCAGACTCTGCCGGTAACTCGTTCCGAGCCGCAAGCCCCGTCATCCCGTGGCATTTTTGTCAGTCGGACGAATCCTCCGCCCCTGAGGCCCCCACAGTCCTGAGCCAGTACCGCAGATCGCCATAGCTGTACGCACCGCGTGCGTAACTGGCCATGGCGGTTCGTTCGCGCAGCGATCTTTACAGCCTTCGGCAAACCGCCGGATTGGGACCCTAACGACTTAGATTGCTCGCTTGCCTTAAGGACGCAGGGTACTCGCTTGCCTTGCAGGACGAGAAACAGGAGTTTGCGCATGTACCTCAGGTACTGCTGCGCCGCGGCCATCGCGGCGCTGGGGATGAGTGGTTGTGCCCAGCAACCGGTTGCAAGAGATATTGCCTGGCCGCCAGCCTTGCCGCTGGGACAGGGGTTGGAGGTTCATCGTCCACCGCCCGTCGACGAGGCGGCAGCCGGCGACGAACGCCTGCGTCCACCGCAGCCAACCGGCGCGATCACGCTGCGGCAAGCGCTGGCATTGGCGCTACAACACCATCCTGAGCTGCGTGCTTACGCCTGGGAAGTGCGCGCAGCCGAGGCGCGTGTGTTACAGGCAGGCCTGCGGCCGAATCCGGAATTCGAAGCGGAGTTCGAGAATTTTGCCGGCAGTAAGGATTTCTCCGGCACCCGGTCGCTCGAGACCACGCTCAGTCTGGCACAGACCTTTCCCCTCGGCGGCGATATCGAACGCAGGCGTGAGCTGGCGGGCCTGCAGGCGCAGCTGGCGGGTTGGGACTACGAAGCGGCGCGCTTGGACGTACTCAGTAAGGCCACCGAAAACTACTTGGTGCTACTGGGGGCCCAACGCCAGCTTACGCTGGCGCGCGAATCCCTGACCCTCGCTGAGCAGGTGCGCAACGCCACCGACAGGCGCATCCACGCCGGCGACGCGCCTCCCATCGATGCCGCGAGATCCAGTGTGCCGGTCGCCACCGCGCAAGTACGGCTGAAACGGGCCGAGCGGCAGCATCAGGCGGCGCGGCGACAGCTGGCGCTGATGTGGGCTGCCCCCGAGGCGAGTTTCGATCTCGCCGAGGGTTCTCTTGATGAGCTTCGCGCCCCGCCATCGCCAGGGCAATTGGCGGCGCTGGTCAGTGCCAACCCAGAGGTCGCGCGTTGGGCGGTGGAGATCAGTGCCCGCCGTGCCGAGGCTGCGTTGGCAGAGGCCGAGGCCACACCGGACCTCACGGTGCGTGCCGGCCTCAAACATGACAACGCCGACGATGCCAATGCGCTGGTGTTTGGTATTTCGTTGCCACTCCCCATGTTCGACCGCCGTCAGGGTGACGTGCTGGCTGCCCGCTTGAGTGCCAATGCGGCGATGGAACAACGCCGGACGGCAGAACGACGCGTGGAGACCGCATTGTCACGGGCCTACGCGCGCATGGCAGGTAGCTTCGACGAGGCGATGGCCATTCGTGACATCGCGCTGCCGCCGGCGAACGAAGCATTCGCGTTCACACGGCGGGCATTTGAAAGCGGCGATCTGGCCCTGATCGATGTCCTCGATGCCGAGCGCACCCTGATGGAACTGCGCACCGAATACCTCGATGCGCTGACCGCTTACCACCTCGCGGTGACCGAGATTGAAGGGCTCATTGGCCGGCCACTGGCCGATCTCGGCGCGCACGCAGATTCAGATTCCGACAACCATGCCGGAGACCAACGATGAAAATCCGAACAACCCTGGGCGTGTTCCTGCTGCTAGGCGGCTTGAGTACGGCCGATCCTGTTACACGGCTGTGTTCAGCACCTGCAGCACCCGTTGACGAGCACCGTGCGGCAGATAGCGCTCACGGGCGCGACGAACACACTGACGCTGATCATGAGAAACACGGTGAAAAAGGTCATACAGGACATGACCATGCAGAGGATGATCGCAACCACGCAAAACATGCTGAAGACGAACACGCTGGCCACCACCATGCCGAAGGTGACCACGATCACGCCAGACCTTCCGAAGACGATCATTCCGGACATGATCATGCCGAGCACGATCATGACCACGCAAAGCATGCCGAAGGCGAGCAATCAGCGCGTGACCACGCCAAAGGTGATCACGATCACTTCGGGCACGATCACACCAAAGGCGATCATGCTCACGCCGAGCACGCCGACGACGAACACGAAGGGCATGACCATGCCGAAGGTGATCACGATCGCGCTAAGCACTCTGAAGACAATCACTCCGGGCACGATCACGCTGAGGGCGATCATGGCCATGCGGAGCACGCCAAAGACGAACATGCAGCGCATGACCATGCGGAGCATGCTGGCGGCGAGCATGGCACTGCTGCCGGCGCCGGTGGCGACGATCACGCGGGTCACGACCACGACGAGGAAGGCCCGATCCGCCTGACGCCGGCGGTGATGCAAGAGTTCGGCATCGAGGTGCGGGTGGCAACCGGCGGCAGCATCGGGCGCACCGTGCGGCTGCCGGGCGAGGTGGTCTACAACACCGACCGGATTGCCCATGTGAGCCCGATGGTGGCTGGCCGAGTCCAGCACGTTTATGTGTCCGTCGGTGATCGTGTTGTGGCGGGTCAAATCATGGCGGTACTCGCCAGCCGTGAACTGGCCGCGGCACGCAGCGAATACCTGGCCGCCGTCGCCAAGCTCGAACTGGCACGCGAGAATCTGGGGCGCGAAAAACGGCTGCTCTCAGACAAGGTCGGTACGACGCGAGCTGCTGCTGCGGCGCGGCAGGCCTATCGTGAGGCCGATATCGAACGTACCCAGGCGGTGAACGCCCTGTTCGCGCTGGGTTATTCGCGCGAGCAGGTCACACAGACCGCCGCGATCGAAGACAAGGACTTCAGCATTTATGAGCTGCGCGCCCCATTGAGCGGCATCGTGACGCAGCGGCATATCACCATCGGCGAGGTCGTCGGGTTGGAAACGGCAGACGCGCCGTTCGTCGTTGCCGACCTGTCGTCGGTGTGGGTCAACCTCACCGTGTACCAGCGTGATCTGGCACAGGTGCGGGCGGGTATGCCGGTGACGATCCAGTTCAGCAGCGGTATCCCCGATGCCCAGGGCACCGTCGCCTTCGTCAGCCCGGCCCTGGACGAGACCACCCGCACTGCAACGGCGCGGGTCGTGCTGAAGAACCCCCATGCCGACTGGCGCCCCGGCCTGTTTGTCTCCGGCCTCATCGAGACTGGCGGCGAGACGGCTGCCATCGTGGTACCAAACTCGGCGCTGACTGAGTTGGACGGCGAGACCGTGGTGTTCGTGCAGGCCGATGGCGGCTTCGAGCCACGCAGGGTGCGGCAGGGACGCGCGACACCAAAAGCTGTGGAGATCATTGACGGCTTGGCCGAGGGCGAGCGATATGCCGCCAACAACGTGCTGGCACTGAAAGCCGAGACCAACCGCGCGGCACTCGAACATGCCGGACACGTGCACTAGGAGCGAATCGACATGATCGAAAAGTTGATCGATTTCGCCCTGGACAACCGCCTGCTGGTCGTGGTGCTGGTCCTGGTGGTTATGGGGGCCGGTTACCGCTCTTACACGCTGTTGCCAGTGGATGCCTTCCCCGACGTGTCACCCAACCTGGTGCAGGTCTTCACCATCACCGAGGGTCTGGCGCCAGAGGAGATCGAGCGTTACGTCACCTATCCAGTTGAGGCCTCGATGACGGGTCTTCCCGGCATCGAGGAAATCCGCAGCATCTCCAACTTCGGCCTGTCGGTGGTCAACGTCTATTTCGAAGACGATCTGGACATCTACTTCACCCGACGATTGGTCAACGAACGCCTGCAGGAGGCCCGCGAGCAGATCCCCGAGGGTTTTGGCGAGCCGGAAATGGGCCCCATCTCCACCGGCATGGGCCTGATCCTGTACTACTACCTCGAGGACACCACGGGCAACTACAGCCTGGAGGAGCTGCGCACCATCCAGGACTGGATCGTGAAGTACCAGCTGCAGACGGTGCCGGGCGTCACCGAGGTACTCGGAATCGGCGGCTTCGAGAAGCAATACCAGGTCAACATCGATCCGCAGGCCTTGCTGCGATACGACCTGTCCCTGCAGGACGTGATTTCCCGAATCCGCGAGAACAACGTCAGTGTCGGAGCACAGTTCCTGACGATGAACGCCGAGGAGTTCGTGGTGCGTTCCGAAGGCCTGGCACATGGTGTCGACGACCTGGCCAGTATCGTTGTCAAGACCGACGACGGTCGTGCTGTCTACCTGCGCGACGTCGCGGCCATCGAGGTCGGCGGTGCCATCCGTCGTGGGCTGCAGACCCTCAACGGCGAGAAAGAGGTCGTCGCCGGCATGGTCGTACAACTCTACGGCACCAATGCTTCCACGGTGATCGACCGGGTTGAAGCCAAGGTAGAGCAGGTGCAGAAAGCACTGCCCGAGGGTGTGCGCATCGTGCCCTACTATGAGCAGAGCGAGCTGGTGCAAGCCTCTGTCGCCACCGTACGGAATGCCTTGCTGCAGGGGGTCGCATTGGTGGTGATCGTGCTGCTGGCCTTCATGGGCGGGCTTCGCCCGTCGCTCGTGGTCGCCCTGTCGATTCCATTTTCGGTGTTGTTCGCAACGCTGGCTATGGGCTACTTCGGGATCTCGGCCAACCTGATGTCACTCGGTGGCCTAGCGATCGCGATCGGAATGATGGTCGACGGCGCGATCGTGATGGCGGAGAACGTCGACCGTCTGCTGCACGAAACGGATCCGGATGAGCCGCGGCATCGCACCGTTGCCCGTGCCTGCCGTGAGGTGGCACGCCCGATTCTGTTCGCGATTACCATTGTCGTGATCGTATTCCTGCCACTGTTCACGCTGCAGGGTGTCGAGGGCAAGACTTTCCGGCCACTGGCCTACACGGTGGCACTGGCCATGTTCGGCTCACTATTGTTCGCGGTGATTGCCGCCCCGGTGTTCGCCGACCTGTTCATGCGCCGGCGCAAGGCTTGGCGTGAACAGCAGGCGAGCGGTAAAGGCAGTCTGCTGGCCCGCGAACCGATCATCGTCCGTGTACTGCTGTATCTCTACAGACCGATGCTGCACTTCTTCGTCCACCAGCGCTGGCTGGCCGTGTTGCTGGCCGTGGGCATGCTTGCGGTCGGTCTGCGTGTGTTCCCGCTGCTGGGCATGGAGTTCACGCCACGGCTCAACGAGGGTGACCTGATCGTCAATCTGACCATGGCCCCGTCCATCTCCCTGGAAGAGACCAAACGGCTGACCCTGATCGCCGAACGGCGAATGATGCAGATCCCGGAAATCGAGTCGGTGGTCAGCCGCATCGGCCGCGGTGAGGTCGGCGCCCATGCGGACCCGATCAACAGCGTTCACGCCCTGGTTGTACTCAAACCTGCTCAGACCTGGCGACCTGGAATCGACCAGGCGGCGGTCGAGGAAGCATTGCGCGAACGCCTTGCCGGCATGCCCGGCGTCTTCGTCAACCTGACCCAGCCGATTCAACTCACGGTCGATGAACTGGTGGGCGGTGTGAAAGCCGAGTTGGCCGTCAAGCTCTACGGCGACGACCTGAATGTGCTCAAGCAGTACGCCGACGAGATCGCTACGGTGCTGAACACGCTCGAAGGCGCCAAGGACGTGCAGACTGAGCAGATCACCGGCTCACCGCAGTTGCTGATCCGCCCGCAGCGCGAGGCCTTGGCGCGTTACGGCATCAATCTCGGGGAGGTACAGGAGACCATCCGTGCTGCCATTGGCGGTGTCACCGCTGGCCAGGTATTCGACGGTGTGCGGCGCTTCGATATCTATGTTCGCTACCAGGAGACGTATCGACAGACCGCAGAGGACGTCGGTCGATTATTGGTCACCGCGCCCAGTGGCCAGCGGGTGCCGCTGAGCGAGCTTGCCAGCATCGAGACACTGGTCGGGCCGCGGCAGATCACACGCGAAAACAACCAGCGTTTCGCCACGGTGCAGGCCAATATCGTCGGCCGCGACATCGGTGGTTTCGTTGCCGAGGCGCAGGCAGCGATCGAGCGTGACGTGACACTGCCACCCGGATATATCGTCAGCTGGGGTGGCCAGTTCGAGCTGGCGCAGCAGGCCAACAAACGACTGGCGCTGGTCGTGCCCATCACGCTCGCGCTGATCTTCCTGCTGCTGTATTCGAGCTTCGGCTCGATCAAGAATACCGTACTCATTCTGCTCAATATCCCACTGGCCCTGGTCGGTGGCGTCATCAGCCTGTGGCTTTTGGGTGAGAACCTGTCGGTGCCGGCCTCGGTGGGGTTCATCGCCCTGTTCGGCATTGCCCTGACCAACGGCATGGTGCTGGTGACGTACCTCAACCAGTTGGTGGATCAAGGTCTGTCGGTCGATGAGGCCACCATTCAGGGCGCATCACTTCGCCTGCGCCCGGTGCTGATGACGGCCGTAACGACAGCCCTGGGGTTGATCCCGCTGCTGCTTGCCACGGGTACCGGAAGCGAAGTGCAGCGACCACTGGCCGCCGTGGTTATCGGCGGGCTGGTCACCTCGACGATCCTTACGCTGCTCGTTGTCCCGGCTATGTATCGATGGTTTTCCCGCCGCAGTGATCCGGCGGATGATCTTTCAAGCCAAACAGGAGAGATGTAATGACTGATTCGACTTACGGCTGCAGTTTCGGAGCAAATCTGGGTAAGAGACGCTCGGCTCTCTACGGTGCCTCGCTGATGCTCGCGATATCGTTTATCGCAGGCTGCAGTAGCCTACCGCCGAATCTCACTACCGACAGCCGATTGCAGATTGACCGGGTGAATTCGAACAACGCCACCATTGGGCAAGTCTCTGTCAGTGCTGACACCGATGGCGTTCGGGTTTCTGGATCGTTGCGTAAGAAATTCGCATCACGTGGGCGGATTCCTGGCCATCTACACATCGAACTCATTGCTGCCGACGGTTCGGTACTGAACGCAAGTGTTACCGATTACCATCGACACTTTGCCAAGTCAGGCCGAGCCTACTTCACGCAGACCGTCGTGATATCGCCAGATGCGGTTCGCGCGATCCGGTTGGTGCATCATGGCTTGGAAAATCAAGACAGCTGATCACTCTCTCGGCGTCGTCTTACAGGCGGTGATCAAAGCAATATCGAAGGTCGGCTTTCATCAATAACTCCTGCAGAAAACGCTGAACCTGAGATCGGTTTGGCAACTTCACACCACGGCGCAACCATTCATGCCGGAACGCAATCCAGGCAGAGACTCGGCCCTTTTTTATACGCAGTTTGCAACTTCACTGCGTATAAATCTATGCAAGCGGATATCGGTGTGTAACTAAGCACGTATGCAGTCTCTCGCACGGCGCGATGGCTATAGCAATCTCCGCTGTCCAACCTAAGCTGTTGCTTAACTAATTTTCTCAAAAATTCAATCGCTTGCTTGTCAATCAAGCAACAACTACCTTGTTAGTTCATGACCACCCCAATTTCAATCCCGACGGTGCTGCACGCATTGCTTCCGGGTGTCGATGCGAGTGCCGACGAACGGACCTGAGATGCTGTTCTGGCGATTAACTAAATGGAACAGGGATCAATCGCGCACAACGCGCCGCCTGTTCACCTGTGCTTGGTAATGACTGATGTGACGCCTTTTTCAGATCGAATACGCCGTGGACGATGAAATCCTAAGACTTCGACGCATTATCAGAATGCTGGTGAGTCATGAGCTCTTTGTCCAAGGTTATGACGACCCGACGGACATCACCGGTGACGAGCTGCTTGAGCTGTTGTCCACTGATGTTGACGACATACGTCCGCTTCTGCGCTTGAGAGCAGAGACCGAACTGAATCGTGCTCCCGTTTTGGCCAGACAATGCGGCGTACACCGGGCAACATTGCTCCAGGAGCTCGAAGTATTACGCGGCAAGATCCGAGAGGGCCGTCAGTCTACCTCGAAGGCAAAACCCGACCAGATAGACTTGCTGATCGAATTGCGCAAGTCGCCGTCCGGGCCGCGTAGGCCCGGCGCACTAAAGGGTCAGATGAGTGGCGAGTTTCTTGAAAGTGATCCTACCGCTCCGGGGAGCGGTTCATTTTCCGATTTCCCCAGAGGCGATGACGAAACTGAATAATCCTTGCGGCTATCAGCAGGAGTGTCCGAAAGATCTCGGGTCGAATGAATAAGAAAAGTCGTCAACGGTCGGGGGATCCAAAGAGACATGTCCAGTTTGGGCGCTTCCTGCGCCCCGTGTTTTCACGCGAAATTGACTGGTGGAGAATTCGTCGGCTACATCAGATTTCTACAGTCAGCCTCGGATCCCACCCAGTCCGTTCGCCCGGATATCCCTTGGGATTGCACAGAACACGAGTATTTCCAACGCGGTAGTCTCGGGCATGGTGGATATGGCCATGTATCCAGAGGATAGCGCCTGATGCCGCAACAAACTCGTCGAGTTCGGAAGCATACGCAGCACTGAGTAAATCGTCATCATAGCCGGAGAGTAATGAAAGTGGGCTTGGCGCATGATGAGTGATCACAACTCTCGATTGTCCATCGTGGCAAGCGAGCGCTTGCTGCAGCCAATGCTTGGAACGACGATGGATTGTCGCTGTGTCGACCGATCGCATTCGCCGGAATGAAGGGCTCAATCGAATCTTCTTATAGTCCGTCATGCACGTCGTCGCTTCATAACCGGCAATGCGCGGATCGCCCATCAGCTCGAAATCGGTCCACAACGAACAACCAAAGAACGTAACGCCACCAATCGTTAAGGTGTCGTTTTCGAGTACGTGAACATTGGTTCCGAATGCTGCTTGCTTCAGGTCATTGACATGCTTTGGATAAGCCTTGCCGTAGTATTCATGGTTGCCCATAACGTAGATGACGGGCCGCCCATCAAAAGCGGACTTCGCCCATCCCAAGCCTCGACCTTTAACGTCAATATCGCCCGCCAGCACGATCGCATCGCAATCGATGGGATCAGGATCGAACGGTTCCCACTGCTACGCCAAGGTCTGTCAGCATCCGAGCTTGGCTGGGCAAGCGTAATGAGTCGCCCCTGATTCTCTAGGCATTCCTGGGGTGTTTCATACTCTGTCGTTCATACTTAAAGGTGATAGATCATTTTCATAGCTATGATGGCGCGGGTGATGGGTATCATCGGGTTTAAATGCAAAAAAATCGCTCCGCACGACGGAAGAATCTATAGGGCCGACAGCGTCTGCAGTTTGGCATACGAAAGAGACTCCTGGGGGATCCAGTGCCCGCGCTCGAACAGTGCTAGCACATCGATCAACAGGGCCTCGCCGAGCCACCCTGGGCAGTAGGTCGTATCAAGAGCGCTGCGCTTGCGAGCCTGCAGCGGACGATACACGCCGTGGCGTAACAGCCAGTGGTAGTAGTTTGTTGCTGGGAGGACCGGCATCAAGCCCTGCTTCCGCCGCTTTGCATCGACCGCAGCCGGTATCCGCAAGCCACTGGGGTCGACGTCACCAATGTAGCTGACCGTCGTCTCAGCGGTGAGTAGCGCCTCGAGGCCTTCGTGGGTATGCGAGAACGCATTGCCATTGCCAAAGGCGATCACGCGGTATCGATGAACTTCCTCATTCCAGCGACAGAAGCTGTGGTAGGTATCCAGGTTCTCGACCACCAGAATGTCTGCGCCCTCAACCGCTTGGAAGGCCTGGTGCACCAGGGGGTGGCGGACACGGTAAGTGTTCAGCAGACTGAGTGGAATACGCCCGTCATAGAGCGTGTCGCGACTAGCATCGAGCAAACCGAGCAACTGCTTCTCGTCACCAAAAATCTCGAGGGAGCGTTCACGCAGAGGCAGTGCAACCGCCAGTTTATCTTTTTCATGGATCAGAAACTCATTGATCCGCTCGAGTAATCGCCGACTGTCTTGTCGCCGTATGCCGGCGGCAAAGGCCAGCGGGGCCACCCAGGCAATGGTGGTTTCGGGCTGCGCTTCGGCCGGGGGGCTGCAGCGCACCCAATTGGGTAACTGCACGGCACCGCAGCGGCGCCAACTAGTGCGACTGCGCGGCAGGGTCCAGACGCCGGCTTCTGCCAGGGACTCGAGCATTGCCAGCAGCTGCTGGTGAGCGTTGGCGCTGCGTGCCGCAGAGGGGGCGGCGGCCGTGAAGGCCTCGGTCAATCGGTCGAGCGGAACCTGTGTGGTGGTTGCCTGCGCGGTGAACCGGCTGGCCAGCGCTAGGAGCAGCGCGCGCTCGGGCGCTGCCTGGTCGGCGGCAACGTGTTCGAGCCAGGCGCGGGTCTTCACGACTCGGCAACCATCTCTGGTGCTTCGACCGCGAGCCCGGCGTATTCCAGGTAGGCGCGTGGTTCGGCACCACGGCTACGCCGGCCGATCTTGGCCCGCAGGACCCGACGGAATTCGCCTTCGGCCTTCAGGTCATGGATCCCGGAGGCGGCGATGATCTGCACACCGAGGGCTTGGGCCATCTGCAGCTGCGAGCGCACGAGCGACAGCGCGTTGGCCTGACCGAGCGGGTTGTCGAGCACCAGGAAGCTGCCGGCGAGCGCACTGCCGTGGCGTGCCTTGGAGCGGAAGCTCACTGCCAAGAGATAAAAGACCAGCGCGGTGGTCATACCTTCGCCGCCACTGCCTGTCATTCGCGCAACGTGCATGTAGCGATCACTGTCATCCGCCGCGTTGGTCGCGAACTTGATTAGGCGGATGTTGAGGATCTTGGGTTGATCGGCACGCAGGTCCGGTGAGCGGGCAGCCACCGATAGCAACAGGTCCGCGGCGAGCGCGGCGCCGGAGGCGGGCTTGCGGTCTTTCGCTGGGAGCTGCTCGAGGTAGCGCTGTATCAGGGTGTCGCGTTCGTCCTTGGGGATACTCGGCAGGGTGATGCGCAGCACCTCGCGCCCGCCGAAGGTCGGGACCTGGTCCGGGATGCGCACATCCTTGGAGGCCCCGCGCAGGGTCGAGAGGATCTGGCCGTAGAAATCATTGAGGTGGCCTGAGGCGGTCTTGATGTACTGCTTCATGCCATTGAGATCATCCTGGATCGCGGCGATCCGCGCGGTCAGGCTCTCGATGTCCTGATGGACCTTGTCACAGGCTTGGTCAAACGAGGCCTTGCGCCAGGTCTGGCTCAGCTTCGGCTCGGCCTGGGCAAAGCTGTCGGAGTCGACGAAGCGTCGGGTGCGATCGAACTGCTGGCTGGCGGCATGGTGACGCTGTTCGGCATCCTTCTCCGCGGCGACCAGTTCCTCCTGGATCTTGCCGGCCTGTTGCGCCACCGCCTCAGTGTCGGCTGGCAGTACGGTGTCCACTCCCTGGATCCCGGCGACCCGCCCGGCGTGTGCATTGACGATCATTTCGAGGTTCTGTTTGTCGCTCACCAGGCGCTCGCCCTTGGTTTGGAGCTGCTCGCTGTGCGCGATCGCGGCGGCCAGTTTCTCTTCGCTGGCCTGGATCTGCCCGCGCAGATGCGCTGCGTGGCGCGCCACCATCTGGATGTCTGCATCGTCGGGCCAGTCATACGGGGTAGCCGCGCTGTATTTGGCCACCAGCGCGGCCGACGTGGACCTCATTTGATCACGCGTGGCGCGCGCAACGCCGACAGTTTCGCCCTTGGCGCTCAGGGTTTGCTCGAGTTCATCGAGGCGACGCTGCAGCTCTTCGCTGCCGGCGGCCCCGGCATGCGCCTTGACCCTGACCTCTTCCAGGCCTTGCGCGGCAACGCCGTAGCGATTGAGTGCCTCGGTGAGTTGCTCGTCGGTGTGGGCGATCTCCTGGCGCATGCCTGACAGGTTCTTGTCTTGCTCGGCGCCGAGCAGCACCCGGCGACGCGATTCCCAGGCGGTGCGGGCCTCCTCGGGACTTTGTTCAAGGTTGGCGCCGTTCGGAAGAACTTCGGCGTATTCGACGACGGTGTTGCGCTGCGCCTTGGCGTCACGCACCAGCGACTGGAGCTCCATGATGGCCTGATTGGCCGTCTCGATGAGCTGTTCGGTCTCGAGCGCTTTGGCCTCGGCGGCCTCGATCGCCTGTTGCGCTTCGTTGATCGATTGTTCCACCGCGGCCTCGCGGGCGCGTGCCGCCTGCGCTGGTTCAAAAACCGTGCGCTGCGCCTGGGTCAGTTCGGCGTGATTGCGCTTGGCATCCTCGGCTGCATCGCGGGTCTGTTGCCAGGCCATTGCCAGCTCCTCGTCCTTACTGGCAAGTGATTTATCACGCGCCTGGGTCGTCTCGATCGTCTGCTCGATCTCGGTCAGTGCCTGACGGGCCGTCTCGGTCTGGCGGCGCAGCCCCTCGGTGAAGCCGGCAGCCGTATAGGTTGCGATGTAGGCGGCGACTCGCTCCTTGAGTGCGGTGTATTCGCGCGTTTCCTGCGTATTGTCTTCGAGCTTGCTCGCGTAGGCCTCGATGCGCGTGACCAGTTCGCCGGCGTAGGCTTGGGCCGCGTCCTTGTTGTAGGCGGCCGCATTGGCCGGCGGCAGGGTACGCCGATCGGCTGGTGTTGCCGCCTCGGTGCCCGGCGGCAGGCTGACGACCACCGGATGATCGAGCTCAAGGTCACCGGTGAGCTCGTCAAGCCGCGCCAGGTCCTCCGGGGTGTAGACGAGCACGCCATCGGCCCGCGCGGCATCGGCCTGGATCAGGGCCAGGGCATCGTCGGGATCCGGGTGGGTCTGAGCCAGCCATTGGTAGAACGGGATCGAAGTGACCCCCGCGGCACTGAGCGCCTCGATGACGCGGCGGGTCTCCCGATCGGGGGCACGCAGGCCGGCGTCTTCGATCGCCAGGCGGTCGGCTTCGATACCGTCACGGGCCTGGCGCCAGTCAAAACGCTGCGCCTCGAGCTCGTGCAGGTGCGCACTGATGCCGTCGGTGACATGGGTGTCTTCAGGTTCGCGCTCGCCGTGGGTCAGGCGGCGGTAGGCCGGATCGCCTTTGAGCGCCTCGCGTGCCTTAGTACACGCTGTGCGTTGCTGTTCGAGCGCCTGGTGCCGGCTTCTCGCCTCGCCGCGGCGATCGTTCAGGGCATCGATCTCGCTGCGCAGGGCCTGGCGTTGCGTCGTGATGTCGTTGCGCTGCGCCTGCAGATCCTCCGCCCGTTTCGTCTGGGTTTCGTGTTGCGTCTGCCAGTGAGTCAGCGCCCCGTCGACGGTCAGGCCTTTGGGAATACGTCCGCGCTGGATCAGGTCCTCGCGGGTTTGGTCGGCCCGTTCCGTCTTGTTGCGGATATCCTGCAGGTCGCTGCGAGCGTGGGTGAGGGCATCGCGCCCGTTTTGTCCCTGTTGCTGCGCCTGCCAGCGGGCGGCCTTGGCCGCGTCCCGCTGTTGGCGTTGCGCGTGGGCGTCCCCGTCAATCCGTTTGATCTGGCGATCGTAGACTTCCCGGGCCACGGCCGCGGCATCGGCGACCTCGCTGCGTAGTGGGAGCAAATCCTCGGTGGCCAGCTCCAGCGCCTGTTGAAGGGTATCGCGGCGGGTTTGCCAGGTGACACAGCTGTGCCATTTGACGGCGGCGGCCAGTTCGCGCCGCGTCGTTTTGAGGGTCTCTTGCTCGGATTCTGCCTCGCGCAGCGTCGCCTCGGCCTCGCTCAGTCGGCGTGTGGCCAGCGCCAGCTCGACGCCTTGCCATGCGGCCTTTTGGCCGGCCAGGAGTTCGCGTTTGGTGTTGATCTGATCGGCATGGATCGCCTTTTCGTTCTCGAGCTGCGCGATACGTTCGGCCCAATCAGCCGCGCGCTGGCGGGTGGCGGTGACGACCCCGGCGAGTTGCTGCTGGAGCAGGCTGATCTGCTGACGGCCTTGTTCCAAGCGCGACACACTCGCCCCGAAACCCTCCAGCTTCTCCTGAAAGGCCTGCAGCGCATGCAACGCCCGCTCCTTGTACGGGTATTGCGCGTAGTGCTCCATCAACTCGCCCAGTTTCTCGTTGATAGTGTCCGATTCTTCGCGTCGCAGCACCAGAGCAAAGAAGTGCTCGAGGAACTTCCGCTCACTGTTGATCTGCTCGAGGATCTTGTCGACGCCCCCTTCGGCGATCGCAAATTCTGACTGCTTGCCAATCACCTCATGGTCGACGCCTTCCTGGTCGAGTCGCGCCAGCCATTCAGCCTGGTTGCCGGTGCAGAAGAAGTCCATGCCGCAGGCGACTTCCATCTCATGTCGCCAGGCCTGGAAGTCGGCAAAGGTCTCAATGGTGTCCCCTTGGGCTTCCTCCGATTGATCTCGCCGTTGAAACGGCAGGCTGTCCAGGGAATGCGTGTCGCTGGGACGTAGCGTGAAGAATGCGCGGTCGAGTCGGTCCTGACGCTTGATAGCCATCTGGCCGACGAGCAGTCGAGACTTGCCGAGCAGATCGCCTTGGGCCTGCTCGAGTTCGAGCACGATCACGCCGACCTTGTCGGTGACATAGTCTTCGAACAGATGATCCTTGACGCGTCGGGTCTGCAGGAACCGCCGGCGCGCGGGGTCGAAGCAGTTCAGGATGAACGAGATCAGCGAGGTCTTGCCGTGTCCGTTGGGCTGACTGATCAGCGTGGTCACCGGCTGCCCGGAAGCCGGGTCTGTGAAGTCGAGGACCTCGCCGCCATAGAAGGCGTTGCGATAACCCAGGCGGCTGATCAGGATGCGGCGTAGTAGGTACATATCAGGCTTCCTCGGCAGCTTCTTCGGTCAGGCGCTGGCAGATTTCGAAGGCCTGACTGGAGATACTTTGCAGCATGAGTTGATAGCGCAGGGTGGCGGCGTAACTGGCGGTTGGGCCCTCGCCGGTCAGTAGCGAGATCAAGCCCTGGGTTTCGAGCTGGTGCATGACGGTCAGCACCACACCTTGCAGCGAGCCGAACGAGCGGCGCTTGGCCTTTGGGCGTGATGCCGGCATCGCGAGCACGTCTTCCCAGACCAGGCGCAGGATGCGCGGGATCTCTCCGGCGTCGCGCCGGTGTTCTTCCTCGAGGCGTTCGCACAGCCCCCAGATAGTCTCGACCACATCACGCGGCATGGCATCGGGTCGGCTCGGGCGCTCAGTGTCCTCGAGGTCCGCCGCGGAGGGGAAAAAGGTCAGGGCAACACCAATCTGGACCAGTGCCAGGATCGAGCGCGGCGCATCCTTGTCCTCGGCATCGAGGGTGCTGCGGTAGTCGGTGAGTTTCATGGCGAAAGCGGTATTGCGCTCGGTACAGGTGAGGATCGCGCCGGTGTCGCGCCCAACGTGCACCAGTGTCAGTTCCATGCCGATGGCGATCGTGCTTGCGTGCTCGGCCAGCTCCGGCTCTTCGTAATACCGTTCGACCAGGCGCGCATACTCGTCGAGGCGTGACGGGCGCAGGCTCTGATCGAGACCAAAGTAGATAAGGCGCGAAGCATCGCGCACCAGTGAGTCACTCATCGGATTCACTCCGTTTGAAAGCCAGGTTGTCGCCGCGGGCAAGTGGATCATCCAGCTGCCCGTCGATGTGCGCGCGGTAGCGCCGCGTGATATCGGAATCGGCCTCGTTGAAGGCATGCAGGGCCTGGTAGACCAGACACAGTTGTTGGTTGTGACTGAAGCCGCGCTTGCGTGCCTGGGCCAGAAGAGTATCGAGCGTTATGGTCTCGCCACCCTCGACCACTTCGTTGAGCAGGGCGGTAGCCCGTTCGCGATCGCCTTCGAGGAAGGTGGTCATCACCGGCGGCGGTGCCTCGTACTCATCCTCGGGCGTGGCCTCTTCTTCGTCCGGCGCGGATTCGGCTTCGGCCTCGAGGTGCTCGATCAGCAGGGCCGGGTCGAACAGGCGCACCGGGCGGGGACGGTTTAACAGCGCGGTCAGTGCCGCGGCGAGGTCGCTGGCCTGCTCGGTGGGCGCCGAGGCCAGCGGGAGGAACAGTTCTTTTTCCGGATCGACCAGGTCGAAGGCATGCCGGGCCCGGAACATATCGGTCTGGTACTCGACATACACCTCGTTAGCACCGGCAGCCAAGGACAGGAGTTCCAGATGGATGTCGCGCGCGTCGCCGAGCTGCTCTTCGAGTTCGAGCAGGCGCAGGCGCGCCTCGCTGCCAATCGCCGCCTCGCCGATGCGCTCGCGCACCACGGTAATCAGGGAGCCTTCTTTCTCGGTGGTCTCTTCAAGGTGATTACGGGCCGAGCGAATCTGCGGCAGGACCTCACCGACCCAGTTGACCCGGCCCACCGAGCGGCGCACCAGGGCAATGTGTTTCTTCAGGCTGCCGGCGAGCCGGCGAGAGTTATTGCGTCGCTGGTCGGCCAGGTCCTGGGCATCGGCGTAGCGCTCACGCTCGACCGCGAGTTGGATCAAAAGTTCTTCGGCATTGAGTGCCGCGAGGTCCTGATTGAGTAGCGCCAGGGTGCAGGCTGCCCCCTCGGCAGTCAGCAGGAACACCATCTCACCGTCAGCCAGGCGCTCGGTCCGCTCGAGCAACCGAAACTCTTCGCGGTCCATGGTACCCACGGCGGGATTGAAGAACGGGATACTGAAGCGCTCGGAGCCTTCGGCGCGATCGAGGTTGGCGATGCCTTTGATGAGTCTGTCGGCGACGTCCGCCGCCCGCGCGGTGCTGATGGTTGGGATCTGGCGCCGGCAAGCATTGACCAGGTGCGCGCTCAGCTCCGCCGGGGTCGCGCCTTCGGTGAGCGCCATGTGCTCGGCGATGCAGTCGAGTGCCTCGAGGCCGAGGTGGAGCACGTCCAGACTGTCGAAGATCAGTTCGCCACCGGCCCCGATGTGCCGCGTCTTGTTGCTGTCGAGTTCGATCAGTGGACGCAGCAACGCCAGATTACGCAGTTGCTGAGCGATCGCACGCCGGCGTGCGCTGTCGACCGCCGCGGAGCGGCCAAGGAGCCGCTGTTGTTCCCGTTCATCCTCAGTGTACGGCGGGTGACCCCTCGTGGATCCGCTGGATTTTTCCATCAACTGTCCCGCAATGTTCCCTTTTTAACCTTTTCAAACTGCCAATTCACCGGAGCCTATGGCGCAAGCGGGATGAACTGACACAAGGTCGCAGGGCAAGCTCCGCTTTCAAACTGGCCTGCAGCAGGTTCTCCGGGGTTAAGCGAAGCCGAAGCGCTGGACCGATCCCGCTGCAAACTGAAGGATATCTCCATTACTGGCTCATGTAATGAGCCACTGAAGCGGCAAACTTGGGCGTTGATTCCGGGCTTAACGACCTTCAGGTCCGCGATATCGTTCTTCAGCGCTGCCGAAGACTTCTGCTTCCCGCCAATCGGCCAAATGTCGATTTTTCATTGAAAGCAGTGACATAGCCAAGCGCAGATGAGCGGTGCTCGAAAGTTTTGCCATGACTTCGCTCGGATTGCGTTCTCGCAGGATTCATCCTTTTGGATCATGCACCGGGACATACGACGAGCTTTTTGGACTCTTTTTTCGTTTGACGTAGGCTTTGACACGCTTGGTACGACCGACGCCCTGGACGACGATCTCAGGTGCAGGAATCGGCAGGTTGAGATCCACCGCTCGTAGCTCGGTCACCAGGAACTCGCCTTCACATTCGATTGCCGATGCCCAACAGTTCATACCCGCTTCTGGCATCTGCAAATCGATACGCCCCCGCTTCGCAAAGTCCAGAATGCTGGCGTGACTGCGGCCAGCATCTTCACTGGCCAGACCCCAAGCTAGGTGGCGCGCCAGACGATTGCTGATCTGAGGTGGCACCCGATCTCGCTTCAGGTTGATCACAACCTCAGAAACGGATTTCTCAGCCTCGCCCAGACCGGACATTCCTGTCTTGGATAACAGCACTCGTTCGAGATCCTTCTGCCCACCGAACAACATCCCGATAATGAGCAATGCCGGCACATAAATCCTTTGGTCGCCAGGAAGAAGGTAGGCGGCATGACGTGAGCTACAGCGAAGGCGCGGCAGACTGTGTCGAAAGAGTTCTTCCGGGTCATAAACGCGCGCAGCCCTGCGAAGATCATTGACATCAATTCGAATATCGGGCGTGACGTTGCCCGTGTAGAACCGCCCTTCGGTATCGACCAACTGGGTTCTGAGTCCCGCTCGCAGATCCATGTCGTGTCGCTCAATGCGCTCGCCGCGCAGACACAATGCGTCCAAGACCCAACCGTCGCTGGTCCGACGAATGCCGTCTACCCAGACCAGGCCGTCGGCTACAGGATATGGGTTCTCGCGCAATATCAGCGGCCTGGCAACAGGCGGCGCAGACCTTTCCACTGCACGTTGGCGGGACGCATCATCCTCGTCACTTCGCGCAACGCACTCGGTACCCGATCCGGAATTATCCGTATCGATTGATGTGCACAGATTCGGTCCTTTGCATGGCAGCACGAGATCTCGCGCAGCTGTCAAAGCCTGATCTACCGCGTGGGGGTCGAAGTGCAGGTCGATCAGTCGGTAAGGCTTGCACCAGCTCACTGGCGAAAGCCCGCCGTTGAGCATCAGGGTCAGACAGCGTGCCAGTTTGTCAGGCGCGTCGTCCCTGAGTGTGCTTGCTAGTGGTACGGCTCCCACGCCGTCGGCTACCGGCCGAATGGCTTCAAACAGGCGATCGAAGATATCGGCCAGCTCGTGCGCCGGAAATCGTTTGGGCTGTTGTTCGAATCCCTTCCAGGGTTGGATCACCCCCGCCCGTTCGAGCAGCAAAGCGACACCGGGCACCCCAATCGCCTGATCGACCTCGTGTGGCCCCAGTAGACTCCCAATGAAGTCCCGCATAGCCAGGATCTTGTCGCCGTCAAACCCTTCGTCATCCAGTCGCTCCGTCTGTAGCTTAGGGTGCCGAAGTAGCCCCTCGAACGCTTCTAAAGGCAGCTCGAGAAAAGCGGCAGCCGCTTCCGCGGAAGGGAGGTACGGCGGATGCTGGCCCCATTCACGGATGGTGGGGTAGGTGTCATCGAGCGGCTCGTCCCGCAACAGCACGGGCAAGACTTCGTAATCAAAGTCGATCTCGCGGCAGGCTGCATTCAAGCGGTCTACGGTCAGTTCCGGGCAAGGGATCGCACTCAAGTGGCGCCACCTTTCGGTAAGCGACCGCCGCAGGTACTCTGAATCGAGCCGAGCGCCCGTCCAGGCATCCGACAGGACTTGAAGTGCCGCCAATCGCTGATCACGCGGTACGGCGCGTGCGCGATACAGACGTTTCGCCGTCAACATTTCACCGGGTTCGGGTATCCCGGCTAACGCCCAAAGGGCATAGACGTCCTGGGGTTCGATCGCCTCATTGTAGTGCGCCGTACCAAACGACAACGTACACATCTCCTGCAAGCGCGCCGCGAAGCTGACGAGCGGCTCGTTCACGGCTGGACCCGCCTCGATGCGCCGCAAATCCCGCCCACACCCGCCACACAGATAGACCGCGCCCCGATCGAGCTTGAGGGCCGACCCGCAATGCGGGCAGCTGTCGATTAACGCCTGACCATGCACCACACAGATCGGCGCGTAGTACAGCAACCACGGGTGGCGATGGTGAGGTGACTCGCGCAGGCATTGCGGGCAGACCTGATGGTGTTCAATGGCGAGGGCGGGTGCGGGCCAGGTATGTCCACCAGACCAAATAGAAACGCCTTCATGTGCGCGCGAGCGTGCCAACGGTTTGTCCGCAAACGTGTCCTTCTCCAGACCGTTGATGGCAGCCAAACTGGATAAGGCTTCTGGGCTTGTCAGGACGTCCATCGCCGAGCCGATGGCAACACCGCTATGTTGCTCCAGGAGCTGAAGCAGGCGTTTTAACCGCGGCTGCCCGTTGGCTTCGATCAGCCGAACCAGGTAACCGCTTATCGATTCATCGGGGAACGGCGCCCGCTTGGCGTATAACGAAACCACCTGTCGCCTCAGCCCGCGCGGCGCCGCTGGCGCTGTGCCCGCGTACTGACCGCCTGCTGGGCGTCCAGCGTGGCGCGCGCCGCGATGTCGAGCACCTCTGTATCCGACAGGGCGAATGGATTGACGATACCGTCGATCTCACTTTGCGCATCTTCGAATGCCTCGATCAGGTGCGCCAGCGTCACCTGCGTATCACCGGCCGCACTCGCGATCAGGCACGCCTCCTTATTGAGGTTGACCAAGGTGCGCAAGGTGCCGGACGAGGCAAGTAGAAGGCGCAGCGCACCGGGGTGGCCGCGCGGATTTACATCTGGGGCATAGGGCACAATGTCGGCAATCTTCGCGACCACCGAGCGAAACGACCTAAGGTGGCCGGCGCCGGCCAACGTGTAGGTTGGCAAAGATGCGAAATTGGCAAAGCGCTGCTGCAGTTCCTGATTCGATCCGAGCCAACGGCGGATTGCGCTGGTCCCCGACAGGATCAACGCGATCCCGATCTTCAGCCGCTCCAGTTCGTTGTAGATGTTCTTGATGTTCTGGGTCGCCAAGCGAATCTGGTTGGCCGTTTTCTGCTCCGACAGGTGCTGGTATTCATCGAGAATCAACCCCCAACTTCCCAGTTCAACCAGCAACGAAACCACCCGGCTGGCGTGACTGGTGTCACCGGCCACCAGGGCGTCGCCGCCGGCGCGCAGGATGCTCTCGGCCAGCGTCTTAGGCGCGGCGTTCTCTGGGGTGAGCACGTAGAGAATCTTCTCGCCGCCCACGAGGGGTTCTGGGTACTGTGTCTCCATCGCTTGGCGGAAACGTTGCAGGGTCCGCGTCTTGCCGGTACCCGGATCGCCGGTCACTACCAGGCAATACGGCTGTTGCGTGCGACGCGCGGTTTGCACTGCACGGCCGAGCTTGGCCAGCGCCTTCTTGTGCTCCGCCGTCTCGACAAACAGGCCGGAGAGCTGGTCGTGCGCAGCCTCCAACGGGGTGGGCAACATGGGCTCATGCGCACTCATTCGACCTCCTCTTCGCTGGCCGCGAGCAGCGCGTCAAGCGCCTCGGCTGCCCGGCGCTGTGCCGCCCGCGGGTGCAGGTCGGTGTCCGCACGGCGGCTTTTCGCCGCGTTGTAGCTCGCAGCTCGCACCTTGCGCCGCACCGACTTGCCGCGCGCAATGGCTTCGTCCATTTCGCGCCGAAGATGGGCCTCAGCCAGTGCAAGATCCTCGGCGTTCTTACGGTCGTATCCCTGGGCTTTGGCGTGCTCACACACGACGATGTGATAGTCGAGCAGCGGCTCATAGGCCAATTCGGTGGTGCAGGGGACACGCAGTGGCAGTTTGTTGCGCGGATCGATGACGAAGATGTCGCGAATATCGAGCGGATTGACCTTGAAGAGCACCTGCGTCTTCTTCTCCGGCAAGGCATTCCACAGTTGGCCGAGGGCGGCGGAGTTGTATTGCAGATTCTCGTGGGCGATGCCTTTTTGGGTGATGCGCGCCGATCGGGTCAGCGCCGCCGCCACATCGAATGCCTCGACCGACTCGGGTAGTCGGGGCGGGTATTCGATAATGCCATCGAGCCAGCGCTGCAGGGGAACTCCAGGCTTGCGTTTACGCGGAGTTCGATTGTGCACGTCCACGACGTAGCGCTCTATCAGGCGTTCGAGGTCATCAAGAGATATGCAGGCGTGTTCCTGCGGATTGTAGTCGTAACCACGTAGCGGCTTGCCCAGGGTGGTTCCATCAATCCAATGGAACACTTTCTGATTGGTCGTCTTGCCAAACGATTCGATAGTACCTTTGTACCAGGGCTCACGCGGCGGCATATACATGATCTCGGTGCCGATGGCGTGGCAAGCGGCACTGACCGACGTCGCCAACAGGTCGAGCCCGTTATCGACCGCAACACAGTCGGGAATGCCGAAGCACGGCCAGCGCTCCGCCAGCGGCCGTCCAAACAATGTCGTGCCGGTCTCGACGCGCTCCGGCAGCGCAGCGGCATGATCGCCGCCCTTGGGGAGGACGACGTGGCGCAGCACGCTCAGCACCGTCGATGCGGTCGGCGTGGCGAGCGACAGGTGGTAACCGAGCACGACACCGGAGTAGTGATCGATCGCGACCGTCAGCCAGGGGCGTTGGTAAAATACCCCATCGGCGAAAGGGATCTGGGCGTGCACGTCGACCAGGAAGTGATCGATCTCGACGCGTTCGAGAGGGCGCGTGGTGCGCACGCCGGCACCGCGCGGTGCCCGTGACCGTTTGGCCGCTTTGCGGCCCCAGCGCCGGCGGGTCAGCTCGAAGCGGTCCGCACCCTGGGTACACTTGCGAAACGTTTCGTACGAGAGGCTCAAGGTGTCGTCGTCATGTGACATACGCTAGGACTCCTGGGTTAGTAACGAGAGGGGGCGCGGCAGGCGCGCGTCTTGCCACGTGCGCAGCAGCATCGTCTCGCCCGACAGCGACTTGAACTTCGTGTAGCCGAGTTCGGCCGCGACCTCGGCCACCACATCGTCGTAAAGCCCGCGCACTGTGGGGTTCTTCTTGATGGCAGCCTTCTCGAGGAACACTTCCTGTAACCGGGCATGTACCTCGAGCGTAAGGCCTGTGCTGCGACGGCGTGATGCGCCGACATCGAGGGCAAAGATCGTGCTGTCATAACCGGATCGCACATAGCGGTTCAGCCAGCGATACACTGCGTGCGGTGACGGGGGCTTAGGATCGCTGGTACGGCGCGCGACCTGTTCGATGGTCGCGGTCATCGCCGGATTGTATGGACCGAAGGGATAATGCACCTTGACGGCGTTGACATAGGCCAGTCGGCGCTCGACGCGTTTCAGTTGCGCGTCGGTTAAGCGCCCTAAATTGAAATACGGCTGCCGTAGTTTTTGGGCGATCGGCTGTGCGTCCGTCGCCTGGAATTTGCCCCGCATTGAAAGCCATGCAAGCTCGCTGACGGTCATACGAAACACTTGTTCGGTGTTGAGGCAGCGCAGAACCACGGAACCGGGGGCATCGCGCTGCTCCACCACATGTTCGCGATCGTGTAGGCGCCAGCGCGAACCCGGACGAAGGTCGAAAAGAACACTCCTCATCAGCCACCTCGCCAGACGCGCAGCATCCGAGCGATCCGCTGCCCCTCCAGGTCCGCGGCGATCCCGCGGTGAAACAGCAGGGAATAGAGGGCGCCGACGTTTGCCCCAGCGGCCTCGGCGTGGTCACGCAGTGCCCCCAGCGTGGTGGCGCTGTGTGGCAACAGGTGGTCTAGGATGCGCTCGCGTTCACTCGCTGACACCGGCCAGTCAGAATAGCGGTAAAGCAGGCGAAGATTGTCAATAAGGAAACCGCGACGGATAGTCGATGTAGTGACCACCGCAAAATCTTCGCCGCGCTCGTCGAAGTGCCGCCCGATGTGTGCAAACCAGTCGGCGCAGTCCGGTTCAGCAAACGCCTCGTCACTCTTGACCTCGAAGTAGGCGTGCGAGCGATCCGCCCGTTCTGCGCGAACATCCGGCGTGTAGGTGTGCGACCTACCGTCGATCCATAGAACCATCTGCTCCGGTTGCACGGCGTAGGTGGCAACGTCGGGCGCGAACTCAAGGTGCAGCAGGAAATCACGTTCGTGCAATGACTCGTACGCAATCGCCTCACCGTTCTTGCGGCTCGGAAAAAGGCCCGTGATCTTGCCGTCGCCGCGGTTCGTGAAGCTGCGTGCCTCACCGTGTAGCTTTGCCATGACGTCTCCTCTGACAGGCTGTCAGGAGAACGCTAGCGGCGGTCCATATCGATTCTTCAGGCACTTCGAGGGGGCGCCAAAACACTTGTCACATTGATGGCAACGACGTCACAAATATCACAATGCGGTGGTGCACAAGGACGCTGCGCATCGTAGGACAATTTTTGTAGAGATTGGTATAGCAAGCGGACTACGCGATGCCCATCATCCCCCCTCCCCGAGGGACACGGTAAACGAAAAGATAGCGTGTGACCGCGTCCGTTGCCACATTGCCCGTCACGGGTGGCCGCGTGCACGCTTTGGCACGGTGAAGGTCGGCACGCGGCCTGAGCACGGATTTTGTCGCGGAGTGGGTGGCTATCGGCGCGCTTGCGCCGCCGCATGAGGCATGGCAGTTGCCGTACTTCGGGCGAAGGCGCATCCGTTGCCGGTACTATGGGTCCATCCTTAGTTCGATACACTGGAATGGCGCAAAGCCGTCGACTGCCGCTAGCGTCTGCCCGCAGTTTCGATCATGGCCGACCTTTACTCGATCTCGGAGAACGTCGGCTATCGACTCCGTGACCGACACATGCAGGACATTATCGTCTCGATTTCGGAGAAGCGGGATCGTTGAACACTCGCGTGCGACTCGGTTTGGCCGTCGTCGACCGCCTTCAGACTCGAGTAGCGCGCCGTACCGGAGATGCCGCGATATACTGACCCTTCGAATAGCCTTGTTCACGCTACGCCCTTACCATTCAAGAAGTTCCAAATATGCGTCTGAATGCATCTGATCCGGATATCGAAACCCTCGTAGGGCGAATAGAGCGTGGGGATCTAGATCTCCAGCCCGATTTCCAGCGGGGCGAGGTCTGGCCCCGACCTAAACAACAACGCCTAATTGATACGATCTTGCGCGATTGGCACGTGCCACCAGTCCATGTGGTGGAAGTCGAAGGTGGGAAAAAAGTCGTGTTGGACGGGCAGCAAAGGCTTGCCGCCATCCGCGACTTCATGAGGGGCGCCTTGAAAGTCAACGGTTCACAGGAGCCCCACGACCAATTTATAAGCGGTTTAGATGGCCTTACTTATAACGATCTGCCAGAAGACGCCCGCCTTAGGTTCAATTCTTTCGGAATTCGGCTATTCACAATAACCGATTACCAACCCGCCGAGCCTTCCGAACTGTTCTACCGGCTAAATCAACCGCACAAGTTATCACCCGCCGAGCAGCGAAACGCCTTTTTTGGCGAAGTCCGCTCGGACGTCAAGAGATTTGTCGAACTAATGCTGCAGAGTGGTGTCGACGATGACTTCCTAGGGTTTTCGAATAGCCGAATGGCCTATGACGACATCATTGCTAAGGTTGTTTTCGCTCTCGACTCCAATACTCTGCGGCGTCGTTTAACTGCATCCGCTTTGGCAGAACGGTACCGCCAAGGCGCGCCGCTAAGCGCAAATGCGCGAAAAGGAGTCGAATCTGCGCTCTATTTAATGGCAAAAATCAGGGAGAGCGTCCCCGCACCCAAAAAGCAAAATAAGGCGACGGCTTTTTCTTGGCTGTTTTTCTTGAGTAGATTGAGTTTGGACTTTGAGCGAGACCCTGAATGCATTATGTCCTTAGCGGACTTTTACGTCATGTTCGAGGATGCTCGAGTACAGTCGCGTCAGTCGACCACGTCGTTCAGCCCTAGCAAGATTTTGGTAGTGAGTCCCGATATCACTAGTTTCCTTTTGAGGGCTTATAACGATCGATCCACATCTCGTGTGACGGATGTGAACTCTGTTTTGGTCAGAGATATTGTGCTTTGGACTTTTTTCCTTGCATGCGCCCCACGAAACCTCAAAGCTGTCACGGATTCTGGAGAACTAATTCTTGAGTTGGTTGGCGAAATAACTGATGGCCTTGCAAGGACCAATTCGCTCACAGACGACATTCTCAGCAAACTGCTGGATAGCACAGGGTGGGGTGAGCATGCGTAGCGCGCGAGCCGCAGATTTTTGGCGACGCTCATCGGAGACATCGGCCTCCAATCGGGTTAAGCGTATTGAGTTTTCCAACATTCCAGGGATTAGAGACGGTGAGATGACCTTCCAGGGTCGGATCAACGCAATATGTGGCCCGAACGGATCCGGCAAGTCAACATTAATAGAGATGATTCGAGCCCTCATCTCGAATCGAGGGTATGAGGAGGTAGTCAGATTAACTTCTTCGAAACTCGAGTGCGGGTACGACTATCGAGGTACGGAAATAAAATCCATTTGGCCGCTGGATGAGCAGATCACTCAGGACATTGAGCTGCTTTTTATAAAGCCATCCTTCATGGCGCCTAGGTTCCAAGAAAAACTGAGGACCACGCCTGACCTTGAGGATATATTAGAAACTATAGGCAAAGGGCAGTTCTCTGACGAGGAGCTAAGTGATATCTCTTACCTAGTAGGTAGAGAATATCGATATGTTTACTTCTACGAGATAGAGGAGATATATGAAGAAGAGGTTGTACCTCATTTTGTAGTCTCTACTAATGGCATAGAGTATTCTTCTCAGTCAATGGGGCTTGGGGAATTTTCTTTATTCCTGATTTACTGGGCATTGAGATCATGCCAGAAGCAGAGCTTTGTTTTGATTGAGGAACCAGAGTCATTCGTGTCGCCTCGATCTCAAGGCCGACTAGCAGATGTGTTCGCGCAATTTTGTTCTGAGAAAAATTTGTGGATGTTGATTACCACGCACTCGGGCTTTTTCCTCGACCCGATCCCTAACGGACAAATTGCAGTAATGAAACCCGAAGGAGCCCAATTTGCCGTGACGGCCGATGAGCATGGCGATAGATACATGCGAGCTCTCGGCTTGAGGCCTTGCCGCCAAGGATTAGTCTTTGTTGAAGACCGTGGCGCACGTTGCTTCTTGGCCTCTTTGCTGAGCGTGACCTGTGCGTCGCTGCTTGAGTTTATACAGATCGTCCATCTGCGAGGAGAGTCTGAAGTGATCTCAGCAATCAAGCTAATGCCGAGGCAAGGGCTTGATTTGGACGTTGTGGGAATCCTGGACGGAGATCAGCGGGGGAAGGTGGAGGGGCATGACCCTGACGCGATGTTTCCGTTGTTCTTCTTGCCGGGCGAGGGAAGCCCGGAAGTAGTAGTGAAGCAGTTTGCAACACAATCACCCGACATTGTCGCCCATGTGCTGGGCAGGCCCGTTGGGGACGTTCACGAGGCGCTGGGAGCGATAGCTGGCCTCGATCCCCATGACTGGCTGGAGGAGTTTGGAAAGCAGGTGAACAGAGAATATTCAGACGCAATGCGGGTAATGGTAGAGGCGTGGCTAAGTGATTCGGAAAATCGACTCAGTGCTGATCAACTTACCCACGATGTCGCGAACGCTCTTAGATAAAGCAGACTGGAGATGGCCCCAATTGGGACCACCATTAGCGCTGCGCTCCTCAGAAGCCCACCTAGCCGTGGACGTTATTCAGATAGGTTCGTCACGCCAAACAAAACGCCGGCGTAGCTGGCTCGGCAACCTAACGAGTGCTCCGCGGCCGAGCTGGGCATCGAACTCCCGCTAGAGAACCACAAACTAGAACATGCGAAGAACCGTTGCATTTTCTGGTTGTCACGGTTGCAAGGGTTAGGTTGTTACGTTGCAAAGGCACGCTTTTTCCACCAGTTTGATTTGACCGATTTAGGGGCAGATCTTGTATTTAACATAATATGTATTATGCGCAGTATCGTACGGATCTCCACGATACCCATCTCAGGTCCGACTCCCGATCAAGCCACCAAGCAAGCATCACTTGCCCCAGCGTCCCCTTGTATACCAATTGGCCAGTTCTCGTCTCTTGCCATGGCCTAGATCAACACTCACGTCGGCTTATTTGGGCCTGTCACGGGCGGCGCCGGCGCATTTTGAATGTTGAACCGCGCTGGATTCGGCCGGGTACGGATATTGCCATTACTCCGGTACCGCACCGCGCAAGAATCACCGCAGAAAAAAATGAAACGTGCCAGCATAAAAAAACACACAAAGTCGACAGTCGTCGTTGCCGCCACGTTGTTGGTCGTGGCCGTGTGGACCATTGCCAATATGTCACTGCATGCGCAGATGCCGCCG